>Ga0066857_10000470_pt1 | contig 14976 bp, 12 predicted proteins | sample ETNtaG_2_FD_65602 | JGI IMG/M metagenome (GOLD analysis project Ga0066857, IMG submission 65602) | Marine microbial and viral communities from oxygen minimum zone, Eastern Pacific Ocean - ETNP201406SV203 | ecosystem: Environmental > Aquatic > Marine > Oceanic | place: Pacific Ocean: Eastern...
TGCCCACAACTTCTTGGAACTCAGTTCGGTTCCCAGACGTCGAGCAGTTTGAAGATGCTTGGACGCTCGGTGCAGCATGTTGTCATCGCTGTCATTTGTCATGAGTTCACCATCTTCGTGATCTAGTGGCTGCTATCGAGAAGAACCGCTGTCTCGGAGGAGTTGAGCTCGGCGCTACGCCGGCTCTCAACAGCGCGTTCTCTACATCTTCGGGTCCCGCTACTTCGGCTCGCGGTGCGAGATCCGCGACGGTCGTTAATTCGGACTCGGTGACTACAACATCGTCGCGGTTGGATCGCCGCGCCAATTCAGTGGCGTTGTCCAGCACAGCCACCGAAATGTTTCTCAAGCGTAGATCAGAGACCACTTCGGGATGATGGCCAATTACCGCTACGCGGCCGTGGGAAACTGCTGTTTCACCGGGCCAAGGATTTTCTTGAGTTCCTCGGCGCATCCAGTACCAACGGGTTTCGGTGCGAGCATGGTTACGGTGGGAGAGGCGTCGGGCTGCCTTTGAGCTAAACGATCCGCCAATTCGGTGAATGACGCGTGATTCGTTGACAACTACAACGACTTCTTGGTTTGAGCGGGCGACCGCACCCAAGTCGACATCTTCGTAGTAACCCAGCCCATAAGAAGAATCGAATCCGCCCATTCGTTCGAACCAGCTACGTTTCACGGCCCAGCACGCAGCAGAGACATGGTCCACCGGGACTGAGCCAGTACTCGATACTTCTGAGAGATGGACGTGGCCATCTGCAGTGAGTGAGGCTCCACTTTCGACGACATCGCCGTTCTCGTCGACGTAGAGGGGGGCAGCTATTACCGCTGAATTGGTTTCGATGGGACGGAGAAGTGGGCACAGCCAGCCTTCGGTTACTTCGAGGTCCGAGTTCATGATGATGACGATGTCAGACTTCGAAGCGCGGACTCCTAGATTTGCTCCTCCCCCGTACCCTAAATTCTTGCCTGCTTTAATTAGGCGCGGTCGGGATTTGTGGCGTGACGCCCGTTCGTAGGTGTCATCTGGAGAGGCGTTGTCAACTACCAATATTTCGTGTGCTTCGGGTGTGTGATCGGTGATGGAATCGAGGAGCGCTTCTAGAAGATCGGGTCGTCCGTAGGCGACAACTACGAGCGTCACGGGGGGGGCAGTATTCACTGGTTTCGCTGCATCAGTTCTATGTCCGCTTGATAGCGGGCTCTCAGTACCGCGTGGGTGTCACTGAGGGTCTCAACCTCGGCGCTTAGCGATGCAAGTAGATTCGCTATGCGGCGAGGATTTTCGGTAGCTATCTGACCGATGACCTGAGCTACCTGTTTCGAAGCCCAACCTTGAGAGTCGTGAAGTAGCTCTACGGCATGTTGATCGTCGACGGTCGAAATGTTCAAGATTTCGGCGAGAGCATGCCCGACTGGCGTGGACGCAACAAACGTTGCAGCTTCGAACGCCAAGCCGGCCGCTGACCAGGGGTCTAGCTCTTCTGTTAAACCCCAGGTTCCTTCACTGGTTTCAACAAGATGGATTTCTTGTTCTTGTATCTGAAGAGCGGAGCGCCCCGCTAGTCGCAGCCGTTCCGCTCTCTCGGGGCCGAGTCGAAGCAATCCGGCTACAGCGGTTATGTCGGGTTCGACAAGGCAATGTCCCTCCTCTCCGAGAGAGACGTCGGCATATGGAGCGGCCCATTCGAGCGCAAGAACGGCCGCTACTGCAAGTACACCGTCCGTTGGGGTGTCACCAGCCGGACGTACAGCTATTTGTAACCAGTCACGCACAGAGAACCTCCAATAGTTCTGGGAGGGTCTCGCGAAAATCGGGTGGTAGATGTAAACCAGCTCGCTGTAAGGCCGAATTTTCGAGCACTGAGTTAGGGGGTCGCGGTGCGGGGCGGGGTGGCTCAAGTTTGGAGGTAGCAATTGCGGTGACTTGGGTACTAGGACGTCCCATATGTTCCAGGATTGTTTGTGCGAACTCGAACCAGCTCACTGCTCCTTGGTTTGTGACGTGGAAGATTCCATGGGCCTGTACGTGCACCAAGTCTCGAATGGTGACTGCGATATCGCGAGTGAATGACGGGTGACCTATTTGGTCGTCGACGAAAACCATTGGGGTTTCCGACGAGGCGAGGTTGACAATGGTTTTGAGGATGTTTGACCCATGCACTCCGCATAGCCAAGACGTTCGGACTATCAAGTCCTGTTCTCGCATTGCCAGCTCGCCCTCTAGTTTCGTTTGACCATATATGGATTGCGGGTTGGTTCGATCACGCTCAACGTAGGGTCGGTCGAGTAAGCCGTCGAAGACGTAATCAGTTGAGATTTGAACGACGCGGGAGCCGCATTTTTGTGCTGATGCGACCACATTTTTTGGTCCCCAAGAGTTAATTGATCGAGCCTTCGTCTCGTCGGACTCGCAGCCATCCACGTCGGTCCATGCCGCTGTATTGATGACTATCTCTGGCCGGTAGCGAAGCATGATTGAATCGACGGCTTCGGGGCGCGATATGTCTAAATCTTCGCGACTGAGCACAAGCGTGTCGGCTTCGTCGAATGTGAGAGCGAGGTCTGTCGCTAGTTGCCCGTGCCCCCCGGTGATCAGCACTTTGAATTCGGTGCTCACTCTGCGGCCTCCGAAAGAGCCTCGCTCAACGTTGGGTACACGAAGAGGCTCTCGTGGATGTCCTGGACCTTCAGGTTTGCGCTAACCGCTAGAGCGACGACCGATATCAATTCCGCTGCATGTTGACCGACGATGGATCCTCCGAGGACGTGCCCCGTATTGGGGTCCGAAACAATCTTGACGAACCCGAGGGGGTCATTGTTGATCAGTGCTTTGGCGTTGGACGAAAAAGGAACTTTGGTGACTCTGATCTTTCGTCCAGTAGCGAAGGCTTCTGCTTCTGCGAGGCCTACGTCAGCGATTTCTGGTTCGGTAAAGATCGCCGAAGCTGCCTTGTCGTAGTCGAGGTGGCGGTGTTCTCGTCCCTCGTGCAAGCCCATTATGTGCTCTGCGATCTTACGACCCTGCATTGAAGCGACCGACGAAAGTGGCAATTTTCCGGAGAGGTCTCCGGCAGCGTAAATGTTAGGAACTGACGATCTGAGGTTGTGGTCGACTTCGATGTAACCGGACTCGTCTACAACTACCTCGGTGTTGGTGAGGCCTAATTCTTCACTGTTGGGTTCTGAGCCGATGGCGAGTAGCACGTGGGTTCCTTTGGCGGTTCGCCCATCGCTGCAGAAAACCTCTACTGATTTGCCACTTCGAGTAATTTCGGTCGCTCGAGCCCCTTTTAGTAGCTGAACTCCTCGATCCAGAAAGTTTTGCTCAAGGAGTGCTGCTGCTTCGGGGTCTTTTTGTGGGAGGACCTGTTGCCGGCTCACTATGAGAGTCACTTTGGAACCTAGTGAAGTGAACATGTGGACGAATTCGACACCGGTTACTCCAGAACCGACGACGACTAGGTGGCCTGGGATCTCGTCTGGGGGGTAGGCGTCGCGGGTGGTGAGGATTCGTTCGTTGTCGATTGAAGCCCATTCGGGGATGCGGGGTCGGCTCCCAGTGGCAAGAACTATGGCGTCGGCGGTGAGTTCGACTGGGCCGTCGGCCGTGTCGGCGCACACTTCGTGATGTCCAAGTAGCCGCCCGGTTCCTCGATAGATAACTACGCCTTGGCTCGTAAGTAACTGAGTTACTGATTGCTCAAGACGCTTCTCAATTCCTTGAATCCGGGCCCGAAGATGGTCTGCGTCGACTTCGGTTTCGACGTTGGCCAATCCCATCCCATCAAGTCGTTGAGCGAATGAGAGCGCCGCGCCGGTGGCGATCATGGATTTGGATGGCACGCAGTCCCGCAAATGGGCAGAACCACCCACGATGTCGCGTTCAATGAGTGTGACATCGGCTCCGAACCTCGCCGCATAAGTGGCTGCGTCGTGGCCTGCTGGGCCACCACCTATGACAACAACCCGCTTGTTCGTCATGATCAAAGTGTACGGTGCCGCTCTCGAGTCACTCTTTCAGGTCATGGTGCCCCGACAGGTTCTCTAGGTAAGAGAGGGTGAGCAAACGTCGTCAAATTCGATAATTTCGATGCGATCGCGGTTGGCGTAAGTCACTTGATTCTCTGGGTCGATCCGTAACTTGTATTCGCGGAAAGTCATTTCTAACGCGTCGAAAGCCAAAATTCGTCCCCTCAGTGAGTCTCCGAGGTCGAGAATCAGTTTGATGGTTTCTAAGGCTTGGAGGCTGCCGATTACCCCGGGGAGAACTCCGAGTACCCCAGCTTCTGCACACGATGGCGCAAGTTCGGGTGGTGGCGGTACTGGGACATAGTCACGGTAGGTGGGACCTTGGGAAGGGTCGAAGACGGTTACTTGGCCTTCGAATCTGAAGATTGAACCGTGAACTACCGGAACACCAAGTTTGACCGAGGCGTCGTTTAGTAAATATCGGCTGGGGAAGTTGTCCGCTCCGTCGATGACGACGTCCCATCCCGCTATGAGTTCGAGGATGTTGTCGGCACCGAGACGCGTATCGAAGGTAACGACGTCGATGTCGGGGTTCAGTGAGGTAATTGTCTGACGCGCGGAGTCGACCTTGCGTTGTCCTACGCGTCCAGTGTTGTGTATGACTTGACGTTGCAGGTTGGATTCGTCGACTACATCCATGTCGATGATGCCCAGAGTGCCTACACCGGCGGCGGCGAGGTACATCGCTGCCGGGGATCCGAGGCCTCCTGCCCCTAGGAGAAGCACCTTTGCCTTCAAAAGTTGTTGTTGGCCTTCTTCGCCGATTTCAGGTAGCAAGAGATGGCGGTGGTAGCGGTTTCGTTGTTGCGGGTCTAATGCTTGAGGGGTTTCCCAAGGGCGACCTTCGGATTTCCATTTCGTGAAGCCACCATCCATCGAAACCACTTTGGTGTAGCCAAGTTCGTTCAGTGTTTTCGCCACGAAGGCTGAGCGGGTACCTGCGGCGCAGTAAGCGACAATTTGGGTGTCGCGGTCCGGTATTCGGGTTTCGATTTGGCTCTCAAGGTGTCCGCGTGGAACGTGTGTTGCACCGACGAGAGCGCCTTGTTCGAATTCTTCTGGTTCTCGAACGTCAAGCACCGTGCCGCCGTTTTGGATGAGTTGTGCTGCTTCTGCCGTATCGACTTCTTGGATCTGTTTTCTTGTTGCAGCTAGCAACTCTCGAAAGCTGGTCATTGACTAGCTCCTGGTTAGGGTCGGGTACCAACGACTCACGGACCCAATTCTACAAATTGACGCGTCTATGGCTGTTTCTCGTCTGTTGCCTCTTGATCATCCGGGTCGTTGGGGAGATTTGAGACTCCGCGGACGACGATGGAGAGAACTTCGCTAATGGATTCGCGGATGACGATGTCGGCGAGATGATCCATTTCGGTGGGTTCGGCATTGATGATGGCGATCTTTGCTCCTACTCGCTGAGCTGCGGGCACGACTGCTGCGATTGGGTATACCCCTAATGTTGTGCCGATGGCGATCATCAGGTCACAATTCTGCGCCGCTGCTTCGGCGCGGAGGAGGTCTCGTTGGACTAGGGACTGCCCAAAGGAAATCGTCGCACTCTTGAGTATTCCCCCGCATTCGGGGCAGTCAAGGTCGTCTTCGCCTAGTCTGACCCGGTTTAGCGCGACCTGCATGTCGTCGCGGTAGTCGCACTCCAAACATGCGACTTCTCTTAGTGTTCCGTGAACCTCTACGACTTTCGCCGGAGAGGAGCCCGCTGCGTGGTGGAGTCCATCAACATTTTGGGTGAGCAGGGCAACCATTTTGTTTCGCCGCTCTAGCTGCACGAGTGCCTTGTGGCCGTCGTTGGGGTCGGCTGACCAGGCCCGATTGTCGAGACGGTCGCGCCAGGAAGCCTTTCTGACCTTGGGGTCGGAAATGAAGTTCTGGATGTTGGAGGCTTTCTCGGCTTCTGGGTTCTTGGTCCAAATGCCGTTTGGTCCGCGAAAGTCGGGGATACCTGAGTCAGTTGATATGCCAGCGCCGGTTAGCACCGTGATTCGCTCGCATTCGTCAATCCACCGCGTCAGTTCGCGTACGTTCGCGTCGTGTAAAAGATCGTCACTCATCGAATATTTCCGTTTGGCTCGTATTCGGTTTGGTTCGGACCATTCTGTGCTTCACACCCAATAATCGTTGGTTGTCGCATATCTCACCAACCGGTCGCAATTTCAAGGAGTGTGCGCACACCGAAACCCGTTGCTCCTTTTGCGAACTCTCCTTCTATTTCGTCGGTGGTTACGGGACCCGCAATGTCGAGATGCACCCAGGGTGTGTCTCCGACGAATTCTTGCAAGAAGAGTCCGGCTATGAGGGTTCCGCCGAACCTGCCGGAGCCGATGTTGCTGAGGTCGGCTGTTTGTGAGTCGAGTTGTTTTCTGTATTCGGTTGGGAGCGGCAAGTGCCAGACACGCTCGCCTGCTTGGCGCGCTGCTGTCTGGACCCTGGAGATCGCCTGTTCATCGTTCCCCATGAGGCCCGCGTACCTTTGGCCCAATGCCACTAAACATGCACCTGTCAGTGTGGCCAAATCGATTATTAAGTCAGGTTGGTCTTCTGTGGCGAGGGAGAGTCCGTCCGCGAGAACCAGTCGGCCTTCCGCATCGGTATTCAACACCTCGACGGTCTTTCCGTTTCGTATGTGTAGGACATCTCCGGGTTTGGTTGCAGTAGGACCAGGTTGATTGTCGGTGCAACAGCAGGTACCGATCACTGTGACGTCGGGTGAGTGGGCGGCTATGGCTTTCATCGCGCCGATGACGGCGGCGGCGCCACCCATATCGATCTTCATTTCTTTCATGCCTTCAAATGTCTTGAGGTTGAGCCCGCCCGTGTCGAAGGTGATGCCTTTGCCGACGAGATGCAGCGTGGCGCGACTTTCGTCTTCTGGGCGCCACGTCAGCCGCACAAGACGGGGCTCCTCGGAGGATCCTGCGTTGACTCCGAGAATTCCACCGCAGCCTTCTTGCGCGAGTCGTTCTCGGTCCCAGAGTTCCACTTCGAGTCCCGATGATTCACCAACTGCGACTGCTTCGTCTGCTAGCTGCGTCGCGGTAAGTGAGCCTCCTGGCCGGTTGACGAGGTCCCGCGTGAGCGCGATTGCCTCCGCAGTCGCGCCTGCCCTTGCTAATACGAGGTCGCCGTCAACTCCGTCAGGCGCTACGAGGGTTACTTGGTTGAGTTGCGATGTGGCCTCGGGCGATCCTTTGAGTTCATCAAACCTGTAGGAAGCGAGGAGAAGCCCTTCGATGACAGCCTGGAGGGCCACTTCGGCTCCCAGCGCGGGGGCTGCTATCAACGGAAGCAACGTGGTGACTGACTCGAGTTGTGCGCATGCCCGCCAAAGAGCCGACGCCGCTGTTCGGATGTCGGCGGCGCTGGGTTCGTCGGTGCCTAAGCCGATGGCGATCACTATGGGACTTTGTTCCGGCAGAAGGGCGGCTTGTCCCACCTTGGCCTCGAATCCGCTGGCTGCAAGGAAGTTGTCGCTGACTCCAAGAGTTTCCAGGTCATTTCCGGTGATTGGGCGATCTCGGGCAGCGCTGTCGTCGTCAGCTGCTGATGCAACGATGGTGATCGATGAAATTTCCAATGCGTTGGGCATGGTTCTCCTCTCGAGCCGGACCAGTCTTCAGGGTTCGCGACTCAACAGCGAGTCGCCTTCTTGCCAACGGGCCAGGGTCCATAGAAGGTCGGAAAGCCGATTCAGATACGGCAGCACCTGAGAGTCCTGATGGTGCGCTGCGAGACTTTCTCTCTCAGCCCGTCGCACAATTACTCGTGCCCAGTCGAGTCGGGCGGAGAGTTCTGTTTGACCCGGGATGGTGAACTCGGTCGGCGCTTGGAATCGGTCGCTGATGTCGTCGATATTCAGTTCCAAGGCGGTGACCATTTCTGTTGTGACACTTGTTACCCCTGGCTCGAGTTTGCTTCGGTTTTCGGGGAGTGTTGCGAGTTCGGCCATGGCTACGTAGAGGTCTCGACACAGCGTTGTAAGGAGCCCGTTTAGTTCAGGGTCGGTAGCGGCTGCCCGAGCAAGACCTATGGCGGCTTGAGCTTCGTCCACGGCTCCATATGCCATTGGCAGCACGGAGGCTTTGTCGACTCGGCCGCCATAGAACAGAGCTGTGGTGCCGTCATCGCCGGTCTTGGAGTAGATCTTCATTAGGTAGTCAAACTAGCCGGGCCGTGACCTAGACCAAAGGCCGACGTCACATAGGCTCGAGAAGTGACGTTGCGCGGCTATTGGATGCTTACCTCTGATGACCGGTTGATGCACTTTCATGACGCCGTCAGCGAGTTGTTTATTGATCTCACGACTCGCCCTGTGGCGATAGCTACGACTCGGGATGGTCAGGGGTGCCTGGTTCTTGAAGCAAATGGCCATATTCAGGGGTTTGGAACGGCCAGAGTGTTGGGTGATCTAAGGGCACTGAATCTCGTTGCGCCGCCTGTCGACATTGTGGCCTCGCCAACGGGTGTCGGGTACTGGGTGATCGACTTAGAAGGCAGCGTATTCAGCTTCGGCAGCGCTGCGTTTCTAGATGGGGTTCCCCAGGTCGCTGAGCGCTCAGCGAGCGCCGTAAGGATTGAACCAACGTCGAGCTCAGATGGCTATTGGATTGTTGACGCGCGTGGCGGGGTACATACCTTTGGTACTGCGTCGTTTCATGGCGCTCTAGCCGATCAGCAGTCGGTTGAGGCTGTTCGCATCGTCGATTTCGCGGCTGAGGCAAACGGTCGCGGTTATTTGTTTCTTGATTGCGACGGCCGGGTTTATACCGCAGGTGAGGTTGACTATTTCGGTTCGCCTGCCGATCTTGGGCGAGTAGATGCGGTGGGGTTGATTAACAGACCTGGTGGTTATTTGGTCGTCGATGCGAGGGGTGCCGTTACCGCTTTTGGCGACGTCGCCAATCTCGGGTCGCCGGTTGGGTCTGGCGTGACCGTCCTGGCAGTTGGCTGAATCACGCCAGCGGGTGACCGCGGGGCAGCCAGACTTGCTTGACTTCGTCCGCGAAGTAGTACTGGGCATGTCGCGAAAGTCTCGGGTTGTAATAGGGGTCATCTTGATCTAACGGGTCCCCCCAACGTTCCTTGAAGAAGTCCTCATCCTCTGGGGGGTGCAAAGTTCCTCGTAGTGCCGATTCTTGATGGTGTAGCGCTGCGTGAGGCTGGTACACGAGGTCATAGCCCAGTTGATGAATTCGCATGGTGAGGTCAACGTCGTTGAACGCGACGCGTAGCCGCTCCTCGAATCCGCCAACTTCCCAAAAAACGTCTGTACGAACCATCAAGCATGCGGCCGTAAGTGCCCACGAATTGCGTGCAATGTTGCCGATGCTGAAATAGCCGCGAGAGTTCGTGTTGACTGCCACTCCCCCGACTCCGACGGTGATTCCTTCGTGTTGAACGCGTCCGTCCGGAAAGCTGAGGCGAGCGCCAACCGCGCCGACTCGTCGTTGCTGCGCGTGACCGATCATGACGTCGATCCAGTCCTGGTCGGTGATTGTGATGTCGCAGTTGAGGAACAGTAGAAGGTCGCAATCTATTTGTTCTGCTGCCAAGTTCATCATCCGGGCGTACGAGAACTGATGTGGGTAATCGATGACTGGCCCGTCATGTTCGTCCATCCATTTGAGCGTGTCGCAGTCTGTGCTTTCGTTGTTAATGACCATCACTTCAACTTCGGGCCATGAGGTGGACTCTGTGATGCCGCTCACGCATCGCGAGATGAGTTCGTATCGATCCCGAGTAGGAATGATGACTCCTACGCGTGGTCGGCCCATTACTGGATATCTGACGTTGTAGGTGCCGGGATCAATTCCTTCTTCGATCTTGGCGTCTATACGTCTTCTTTCGAGGGCGGATGTAAGCGCGCGCTGCCCGGCGGCCCAGGCATCGGATTTTTCCTCTACTCCGCCAGAGGTTGACCCGGGCAAGACTCTCCAGTGGTAGAGGTTTCGGGGTATGTGAACTATTCGGTTGGTGCTTTCGGTGACGCGAAGCGCAAGGTCATAATCTTGGGCGCCATCGAAACCGGGCCTCCAACCACCGATCCTGTTCACCAAATCGCGACTGAACACCGCGAAGTGGCAGACGTAGTTATATGACAGGTGTAGATCTGGCGACCAGCCGGATTTCGCGTAACTGTGGTCGTAGGACCCGTCGGCAAAGAGTTTGTCTTCGTCTGAATAGAGGAATTCGACCTCTGGGAACTCGTTGATGGCTCGCACCACTTCCGTGAGTGCGTCGGGACGAAGTAGGTCGTCGTGGTCTAGGAGGGCAACGTATTCTCCTTCTGCCACATCAAAAGCCGTATTTGTGGCGTCTGCGATTCCCCCATTTTCATTTCGCTCAACGAACAGGATCCGCGAATCACTTGACGCGAACTGGCCACACAGGCTTCTGATGGCGTCGTCGTCGGAACAGTCGTCGACGAGGCACAGTTGCCAGCGTTCGTAGGTTTGTGTCCGAACCGATGCGACGGTTTCTTTGAGAACATCTAGGGGGGTGTTGTACACGGGGGTCAGAATCGAGATGAGTGGACGATTCTCTAACTGGGTTCCTGGGTCGGTGTCAGGGTCTGCTTGGGCTTCGATTAGTGACCGTCGATACTGTTTAAGATCCATGCGGTGGCGCCTGCCGGGGCTAGATGAGGACAACCATTCACTTATTTCCGGTTCGTGAGCTGCTGGGACGACGTCAAGCGCATTGAGCGCCTCTTGAAGTCCGGTGGCTTCGGCGGCGGGTCGTGCGGGAGATCGCCGCCTGGTGGCAGCGCGCAGTATCGCGGAGCCGATGTCGGAATCGTGGACGATTTCCAGGTCCCATTGGTGCGGGTCGTCGACGTGGCCTACGGCTTGTGGCGTAGCCACAATCGGTATGCCTACTGTTCGAGCGGCTAGCAGTTGGGTCCACGCCGTGGGTCCGATGGTGCGCGGTAAGACAACCATCGACGCTTGTTGGAGCACATCAACAAGAGGGCCGTCTCTTTCAACGATCTTGATGTCGTGAGTGAGGTGATGCCATGCGCCAAAGTCGCGTTCTGTAACAAGCAGGGGTTGGTTGATGCTTGGGTCGAGAAGCGGCGCTATGTGTTCAGTGAAGTACCGAATGGAGGCTAAGTCCGGTTCACCGAATTCGCGATGGGGTGCGGCGAGAAGAAGAGGCCGAGTGCCCGTTGAGGCGGGGAATCGTATTTGTGGTGGTCGAACGACGTGGATCGCCGCCTGATCGGCAAGTGGCTCAATTAGGTTTCTTTCTGAGTTCGAGCACACCCAAACATCGTCGACTAGAGAGAGTAACTCTCGATCACGTTGGCGGCGGAGATTTGCGACGGTGTCACGTCCGCCGTGTTCAGCGTCGTTGACGAGCGTGTCGGGGAGATCAGGTCGCTGGAGCGAGAGGAGACATGAGCCATCAACAACGATCCGAGCGTCGGGTTGATGAACGCGGCAAAGAGACGCCGCCCGCTTCGCCGATCCACCTCCGCATAGAACGACAATGTCACTCGCGTTCGTCCTCCACCACTGGGTGGTGTGAAGGCCAGTGGCATTAACTGGGATGCCATAAATATTTTCCGCGCCGTCGAACGGTCCGTGAAGAACGATGTTGGTCTCTGCATCGCTGTTAGCAAAGCCTTTGCAGATCTGTTCTGTCCTCCAAGCAATCGGGTCTGACCCTGACCTCGGGACCGCATCAAGGAAGACAGTGGCAGACCTCTCGGGGGGAGAGTTCATCAGCGACCAAGTTGGCGGCGAAGCCAGCGAAGAACTGCTACGAGGTCACGTTCGATTTGCGACATCACGCTGGGCCAGTCAACGCTGCGGGGCAGACGAGCTGGCCCCTGGTCTAGCCGGGCCACTTGCGTTTCTAGTTCGTTGAGTCGACGGTGTTGACGTTGGAGCTCCATTCGACTGGTTGTTGCGTCGGCTAAGGCGCTGTCTCGTTCCTCTTCTAATTGTGTTAGCGCACGTCGTAGCTCGTCGATGTTGCGTTGTGATCGGCGGCGCTGCTGGATCCAGTGACTTGCTTGCCCTTCCTGCAGCGCGATGAGTTGCTGGTTGCGCTCGGTTTCTTGATCAACAGAACGGTTCGACATCGGTCTACCGAGACGAAGTAACGCTGTTTGTTCCACGACTTCCGCTAATCGAGCAATCTTCTCTTCGACAGAAAATGCTGTTTGTTGGTTGGGCAGATTTGACGCGGCACGCCACAACTCACGTTGCACATATTGGTCATCCATATCGGTTTCGAGGAGCACGCTTCGACCATGAAGCACTCCGGCGAGGCGATGGAGAGAGGGATCGCTCGTGAGGACGACAGCAGACTGCTGGATGACGGCACCGAACTGGTCGGGATCGAGGTCGGTTCCAATATCCGTAGCGCTTTGTTCATGGCGGGCAAGTTGCGTCGCGAAGTACGCCTGTTCAGCCGATGGGCCGAGAAGCGAAATAGGAAGTGACCTAGACAGGGCGTGCCGTGCAACCTCGGCAGCGATAACCACCGAAGGCCTTGTTGTCACGTCTACCAGGATTGATTCGCTGAGAGTTGGAGCCGGGTGGCTTTGTTGCACCAGGCTCGGAGTGAAGTAGCGCGCAATCAGCGCCACGGCATGGTCCATCGTCATTCCCGCAGATGCGGGGTTGACATAGAAATCGTGGGGTTCGTTAGCGCTGGCGAAGCCCACGACGACATCGAGTTCGTCTCTGAGTTCCTCAAGATTTTCGGGCACGTTGTTGATCACAGTCGCGGCGTCATAGATCCAAGGTGCGGCCCCTGGTTCTTGAACAAACCAGTGGAGTTCGGTGGGAGCGTTGCGCCAAGCGAGTTCTGCGCCGAGGGCTCGCGTCGCGAGCCAACCGACCGGGTGTCGTTCTTGCGTCGGAAGAATCACTCCCAGGTGCAGAACTTCTCGGCCGGCGGTCGCACTACCAGCAGAAGTGTGTGCGGTCGAACGAGCAGTTGTTGATGATTTGATCGAACCCATCGATGCAGCTCCAACCATCTGTTGATAGTCCGTCTTTGCGATCTTGGGTCATTGTACGCGGGGACATTGCTCGGAAGGTCGCGCGTGGTCGTTAACGGTTCGGATGCCCCGGGGCTCCCTTTTCGTGGGGAACTGGTGGTTGCCATTTTCCGCGCAAGTCTGTCATTCCCTCTCGTTCGGGAGAGGAACCGGGAACGATTCGTAGCGAATGGGACCGTTCCCACGCATCATGAACATGCATACGATCTTGGTCAGTAACTGAGGTGGATAGCAGGTAATCACCCGGGAGAAGTGCAAGTTCTTCCATGATGAAGTCCACATAGCCGCGTCCCGGGCCGACGGTGTTTGTTCGCAGGTGTTGCAGTGCGCTATTGGGTGACGCCAAGTGAACGCCTGACGCGTGGTGGAGTTTCATTGCAAAAACAGGGTCAGCTACTGCGTTTTCTGCTTCGTACCAAAGTCGAATGATGAGACCGTTGCCTGACCGCGGCAAGGGATTAGCGAGCCATTGTTCGTCCAGATAGTCGACGTGAAAGATTCGTATATCGCCGCTACCTCGACGAACTTCTATTTCGGTGAGCGAAGTGTCGGTGTGTATCTGATCGTCAGCGGCGTCTCTGAGGTGCTCAGCTTCGGCGGCGTTGACGGCGTCAAGGTACGACCAACATACTTCTGTTGCTTCTCCTGCGGCCATCAGGTTGCCATGGTCTAACCACCCGACTTCGTCGCACAATCCCTCGACGAGCGGCAAAGAGTGGGACACGAGGACGATGGTGGTTCCCGCTCGGCGGAGCTCATATAGATGTTCGAGGCATTTTCTCTGGAAGGCTTCGTCCCCCACGGCGATTACTTCGTCGATCAAAAGAATTTCGGGTGCGACATGCACGGCGACGGCAAAGCCGAGTCGCACGTACATTCCACTGGACAAGATCTTGACGGGTGCGTCAACGAAGTCGCCGATATCGCTGAACTCGATGATTTCGTCGACCGCTAAGTTCATTTCCTTTCGAGTCAAACCAAGAATTGCTCCATTTAGGTAGATGTTTTCTCTACCGCTGAGTTCAGGGTGGAAGCCCGAACCGAGTTCAAGGAGTGCTGATACTCGACCGTCGACTGCGAGATGTCCACTGGTGGGTTCGTGTATCCCAGCCATGAGTTTGAGCAGTGTGGTTTTGCCGGATCCGTTGTGTCCGATCAGACCGAAGAAGGAACCGCGCTTTATTTCGAGGGAAATGTCTTGTAGGGCCCAGAACTCTCGAATGGAGCGGTTTCTTCCTTTTCGTACGACGGCCTCTTTCAGTGAGTGAGGGCGGTCGCGATGCACCCGGTAGCGCTTGGACAGGTCGCGAGCTGAGATGACGGCGTTCACATGTCCTCACTCAGTTGCATTGAGCGCCGTGCAAAAAATCGCCAGCCCAGAGTGAAGGTAACGGTGGAGTAGATGACTAAAGCGAGCCATCGGGTCGCGCTCGGCCATTCAACCAAATAAGCCGAATCTCGGGCGGCAGCAACAAACTGGTTGATTGGGTTCCACTCGACGATCTTCCGTATCGGTATACCCCAGTGTCGTTCCGGAATGATGCCAATGGGATAGACGATGGGCACAAGAAAGAAGACGGCGTTGATGACAATTCCGACGAGATATTGCACATCTCTGTAGTGGGTATTCAACACGCATACAAAAAACCCGATTCCCAGGCCAAAGAACCCTGCCAGCACCAGGACGAGCGGCAGTAACAACGTCGGTAAACCTACGTTGCCTAACAAAACCATGACCACCAGGAGAACTCCGGCCTCGATAGCGGATTGAACTCCGAGGGCGACGGCGCTACCAAAAATTGCTGTCTCCGGCGGAAAGAAGACTTTTCGTCGGAGGTCGCCTACAGAACTGAGCCAACCCATAGAACCGTTGATCATGCCGGCGAAAAGCAACCAGATGACCAAACCGGTGA
>Ga0066857_10000486_pt1 | contig 14750 bp, 8 predicted proteins | sample ETNtaG_2_FD_65602 | JGI IMG/M metagenome (GOLD analysis project Ga0066857, IMG submission 65602) | Marine microbial and viral communities from oxygen minimum zone, Eastern Pacific Ocean - ETNP201406SV203 | ecosystem: Environmental > Aquatic > Marine > Oceanic | place: Pacific Ocean: Eastern...
TGCAAAGACACCTTGAACTTGTTGAAGATGAAAAAGCTGAGCCCCGAATTCATTATCAGATCGGCATCCTGCATCAAAAAAGCGGCCGTCCCAAACTTGCGATACAGAGTTTTGAAACCACCCGGAATTCAGAAGAATTTCGCAATGACGGCCAGCTTTTGGGTGTTCTGGCACGGCTTTATCAGGAAACCGGGCAGAGTGAAAAACAACTCCAACTTCTGGGGCGAGCCAGTGAAAATGAGGCTCTGAACGCTGAAGCCAGGAATTCTTTTCAACTGCAATTGGCGATGGTCCAGTTTCAAGAAGGAAACTGTGAAGAATTGATCCAGGAACTGCAGACCCTTCCGAAAACGATACAACCCCAACAACGTGAACGGGCTCTTTACTTACGTGGAGAATGCTTTTTCAAACTCGAACAATGGGAGGCCGCCAGAGAGGATCTAAGGCAGATCCGGGATGTTCCTGAATACCGAGAACGGAGCATTTCGAATCTGATTCATTCCCACCAGGAATTGAAAGACTGGAAAGCTGTTACTTGGGAATACCAGGCAGTTCATGACCAGCAATCACCAAAGTTATCCGGTTCGGATTATGGTTTGTGGGTCTACGCATCCCACCAACGAAAAGACCCGAAACGCACGGACATCATCTACAGCCGCTGGCAGCAGGACCATCCTGAAGATCTTGAGAACACCGAGCGTCTGCTCGACTGGGCGCGGCTGACTCAGCAGTTGGAACAGTCTGAAAAAACCCAAGAACTTTATGAAAAAGCCCTCCTTTATCTGGATCCATCAGCGATGTTGGAAACCCGTGAGTTCATTGTCATCAATTTGGCACGGCTTTATGGAGAAAAAGGATCAAAGCAAAAAGTTATTTCTCTCTATGAAACGTCTCTGATGCCCTGGCTGGAAAAGGATCAGAATCAGGGTGAAAAATTTCAGCAATACGCTTTTTATCTCGGCAATCTTTGCTTCCGCGAGCTTCAACAGAATGAATGTGCCCGGAAGTGGTTCACCCTAGCCGACCGTGGAGGGAAATCGGACCAGGAAATTCAGGCCGTATGGGCTATCAGTGAAATGGAGGAGCAGGGACAGGATTTCGAAAAAGCTCTGGCTTTGCTGGAGCCCTTGAATCGGCGTCCGCTCAGTCAAGCCTGGATCATTCGTCTTCATTATCGTCAGGGATTGCTGCTGCACCAAATGCAAAAATGGGAGGATGCGAGCAAAAAATTCCAGGTGGTCGTTGATATTCCTTCACAAAATTCAAATGAGTTGGACCAGATTCAGGAAGCATCACGTCGTCAGCAACTGGAGATTCAACGCTTCCTCTCCTCCAGTCAGCTCAATGAAAAACTGGAGAAGCAAGATTGGAAAGCCGCTGCGGAGCAAATCCGCAGGGATGTTCAAGGAGGATTTATGGAAATGGATCAAACGGTTTCGGAAATGTTGCTTTCGGTCGAAAGGCGTCAGCAAAACCATGCCGGTATTCTCAGTGCTTATATCCTGATTGCCCAAAAGGACCCAGAACGTGCAGAAAGCGTAACGGCACTGCTGGAACAGGCTGAAGCTTCCGAAAAAATAGGAGTTCTTGAGCGTGCTTCGAAATTTCAACAAAGGGCACTCGATACGGTTCCAGTCACACAAGAGGAAGTCGTTCAACAGCAAGCTTTGCGGAACTTCCTTTCCGAGAAAACACTCAAACAGAACATTGATCAAGGGGATTGGCCTGCGGTTGCCAGCCAGATCCGTGAGGATGTAGAAAAAGGATACCGTGAGTTGGATGAGACTCAGTTCGCTTATCTTGAACTAGCGGAAACCAATTCTGAAAACTGGGTGGGGGTGCTTTCTGCTTATGTCCTGCTCCGAAGCAAGGACCCTAAACGTGCAGTAACGCAAAAGGCATTGATGCGTCAAGCCAAGGCTGCTGGAAAGTTGGGCAATGCAGAGCTCGAAAATAAATTCTACCTCAAGGTGCTTGAAAGAAAACCTGCCAGTGATGAGGAACTTGATCAACAGAAGCAGGTAAGACGTTTTCTCTCCGAACGGGAACTCTCGGAAAAAGCCCAAACCTCGAACTGGGCTGGGGTTGCACATCAGATTCGAAGTGAAGTCAAGGCAGGAGAAAGAAAACTGGATGGAGAAAATTTTGAGATCCTTATCAATGCGGAAAATCAGCAGAAAAACTGGAAAGGGATTCTTGAAGCCTATGAACTGAAAAGAAAACAAGATTCCCACACTGTAGAATCGGTGACTGATCTGATGCTTCAGGCGGAAGCTGCAAATCGCTTGAAACAAACAAAAAAATCCAGAGCTTTTTATGACAGCGCGGTCAAGGTCCCTGCGAAAAATCTAGAAGAACGTGAAAAGCAGAAAGAAATTCTGAGTTTTCTCTCGGAAGGGAATTTACAGGAAAAAATACAAGCTGAAGACTGGGCCGGGATATCAAAACAGATCCGGAACGAAAGCAAATCAGGACTGCGTCCTCTGGACCAGAAAAATTTTAATCTTTTAGTCTACTCGGAGACACAACAGAAAAACTGGTCCGGTGTTTTGAGTGCCTTCCAGTTGAAAAAGAAACGGGATCCTAAATCGGTCAAAACCCTTTCTGCATTACTGATCCAGGCGAATGCTGCAGAAAAACTGAACGAACCGAAACGTATCAGGGCATTTTACCGAGAGGCTCTCAAAGTGGTTCCTCTCAATCAAGAAGAACGCAACAAGCAGAAGGAAATCGAAAAATTCCTCTCTGAGGATCAACTACAGCAGAAAATCGAGAAAAAAAACTGGAATGGTATTGCTTCTCAAATCCGTCAGGAAGTGGAATCGAACAAACGCGAACTGGATGAAAAATCCTTCGATCTTTTGATTTATGCTGAAACCCAGCTTGAAAACCCTGAAGGTGTTTTGAGCGCCTACTCCATGCTCCGTAAAAGCGATCCGAAGCGCGCAGGAAGTTTCAACGCACTCCTCCACCAGGCGCAGTTAGCAGATCAGGTTGGAAAACCGTCACTGGTTCAACAACATTACCGTGCCATTTTACTTCTAAAACCAGCAGATGAAAAAGAGCGGGCTCAACAGGAATCGATTGGGAATTATCTGGCCGATGATGCACTTCAGAAAGAACTGAAACGCAAGAACTGGAAGGGGGTTTCACGGGTTCTGCGTGAACAGGTTGAATCCGGGTTGATCCGGCTCAATGATGATAATTTCGAATTGCTCATCACTGCAGAAGCCGAACAAAAAAACTGGGCCGGTGTTTTGAGTGCCTATACCCTGTTGGAAAAGGAATCCCCCAAAAAAGCGAACCGTTTGGATTCACTGCTTTATCGGGCTCAGGCCGCGGAAGAATTAGGTCAAATCAAACTTTCTCGATCCTTTTACCGAAAGGCACTTGAGGTGGTTCCTCTTAGCGCGGAAGAAAAAAAGAAGCAGCAGGAAGTCCGAACCTTCATTTCCCAGGAAAGCTTGCAGAAGAAGATCGAAAAGAAAAAATGGAAGGAGGTGACCAGCCAGATTTATGCAGATCTCAAAACCGGTAAACGAAAACTGGATCAGGAGAATTTCAATATTCTGCTCTACGCGGAACAACAAAAAAAGGGAAAGAGCAAATGGGAAGGCATTCTGGCCGCCTATGCTGCTCTGTCTAAATACAAGAAAAGTTCATCTGATACCATCCAGGCGCTCCTCGACCAGGGGGAAGCCGCGGAAAAACTTGGTGGACGCAGGCGGGCTAAGGGATATTACGAGAAAGCACTGAAAAAGATTCCCCTAAAAAATATCGATCTACGGTTAAATGTGGTGGCCCAGTTGGAACGCCTCTATCTGCGTGAGAAAAACTACCACAACCTCGCTCGGGTTTATGAAGCGGCTTATGAGACCCTCAAAAAACAGAAGAAACGAAGTAAGGAACTTCAGTATTACGCTTTTCAAATCGGCTATCATCGTTTGACCCATCTTAAACAGCCCAAGCAGGCCAGAACCTGGCTGTTGCGTGCTGATGGGGGTGGAGTCAGCAAAAGTGAGCTGCAGGCGGTTTATTGGATTTATCAACTCGACCGGCAGAGCGGGAATGATGATTCAGCCTTAAAAAGGATCCGAGAAGTGGCGGGGAGAAAAATTTCTTCTTCCTCTTCCTGGTACGTACTCATTCATTATGAACTCGGGACCCTCTACCACTTCCAAGAAAACTGGAAATTAGCACTGAAACATTACCGACTTGCCTCCAGAAATAAATCTGTCAAAGAGGTGCGGGAGTACTACAACACTGCCAAAGAGCGTGCTCGGGAAATAGAAGACTACCTGAAATCCCTGGAGGGATAATAAACAGTAAAATAATATGACACTGCAGAAAATCCGTGAGGGTGAAAAATTGTTAAAAATCATCCTGTTGCTCATTGCCAGTTGTCTTCATTTGATGGTATATGCATCAGAACCCGTTGAAATATCCGGAACCATCGTGATCCCTCAAGGAGTCCGGATTCCAGACGGAGGATTGGATGTTGTCCTACTTAAATTTGTTGTGAACGACCAGGGTGAAATCACCACCACAGGTCCTCAGGCCAGGGTCAAGAGTCAAAAAGATGGTAGTTTTCGGATTCCCAATATTCCCAGGGAATTGAGGGCCGCTTTCAGGATTGGGACCCGTGTCAGAGGTAGGCTTCATCAGTCAAATGTTATTTTTATGAATGAGGAGGATTCGGTTTATCAGGTTGAGGTGTTGATTCCCGGGCTTTCAGAAAAGGTAGAGGTACTGGAGCTGGAAAAGGCATCCCTGATTTTGGAACGTGGCCTTGGTAAAATTCGGGTGACGGAAGTGTGGGAGATCAAGAACCCAACCAGCGATATGGTCGATAGCGTCAAAGCAGGTTTTCGTATCAACCTGCCTGATTCTATTTCTGATTTTAGCATGCCTGATGAAATGGGACAGCAAAGCACTGATTTCAGTCTGGGAGAAAATCGGGTCGAAGTCAGGAGGGTCTTTCCTCCTGGAAGCACCCAACTGGTTTTTCAATACTCGGTTTCTTCTTTTCTGGGGCAAGTGGTAATGACCAAAACCTTTAGAGATTCTCTTGAAAAGGTCATGGTATTCACTCCGGTGGGGCAACTTGAAGTGTCTTCGGGGCAATTGAAATACAAAGGAGACCAGAAACTTCATAAAACGGCCTTCACCAGTTGGCAGGGAAAAGCATTGGATACTGGAAAATTAGAAATAAAAATTTCAGAGGTTCCGGTGAAGTTCCTGGACTACTCTTTCATTATTCTAATCATGTTGATGCTTCTCTCGCTTTGCGTATTTATGTTTTACCAGTTCCGTCTTAAACGAACTCCAGGACAAAGCGTTAAGGCTTGATAAACTAATTCTTCCGCCAGTCAACTAGAGATGGATTTTGTGGATTTCAAAACCCAAATCCTTCACTTCAGGGAGGATAAGCTTTCTGATCCGAAACCAATCATCCTGACAGTTTTACTGATCATCTTGTTTGGCCTCATGATTTATAATGGTTTTTTCAAAACACGATGGGAAAAGGAACTGCGAATGGGAAATCGCTGGAGAGTGATAAAGTCCGAGTTGGATGTTCCTGGAGTTGCCGTTTTCAGCAAAGAATCGATTGAAAAGCAGAAATCATTGCTTGGGACAGAATCTAGAACTTCTCCAGTTCTAAAGTATGATGAGGAAATTCTCAGTACTCGAATTCGCAAATTGCTCCAGGAAAACGGACTCGAACTTCAGAAAGAAGATGTTCAGAAGAAAAACTTCCGGAGTTCGGCTAACCCCTGGAGAATCTCCTTCACCGCGGAAGGGAACTTTGCACATGTTCAGAATTTTCTGAAGGAGCTCAAGGTTCTGGAACAACCTTTCCTGCTTAGTCGGCTTCGATTACAGAATCTGCAGGTTGACTCACGGGATCCATTATTGAGTCTTGAATTGGAACTAACCCAGGCTATTGGTGATGAGGTGCCTCAGTATTTTCAAGAAACTGCTCTTTGAGTTAAGAGTGGGGTTGATTGGGGTAAGACGGATTTACCTGCTTGGGATTCTCCTCATGGTTGTGTTTGAAACTGTGAAGGCTGGTAATCCTTCCTCCCTAGTCGAATCCGGAAAGGATTACAATCCTTTCGCATCTCTTTTGAAAGATCATTCTCTTCCAACGGATCCTCTAAAAAAAAACAATTCAGCTCATCTTCATCAATCTGAGGTTGATAATCGAGAATATTTGGAACTCCAATCTGCTCCAGAATCAATTTTGATTCTGAAAGACATCCTTCAGACTTCATCGGGTTCTTATGCATTGGTTCAAATTAAGGTTCAGGAATTCTGGGTGCAACAAGGAGAACGGCTGGAAAACTATGAGGTGATTTCGATCCAGGAAAACAATCTTTTATTGAAGCATATGGTTCCAGATTCACAAATCGACGAAAAGATCTTTGTACTAGGATTTCAGAACGCGGAATGAATTGGTTGTGATTGTTAAAAGAATACTTGAAGGTCAAATTGAAGTTTTAAAAGTTTAAAATATTTTTACCAACTCAGAGTTCCCAAGAGGATGTACTGTGGTTTTTTGTAATCAGAATCATTCAGGGGGTAAGCAACTTCAAATTTGATTGGCACCTGAAATAATGAAACTGTGTCAACCACCCATTCTATTCCCAGACCGGCATCCTCCCTCAACTCTGCCTTGGCTGGTGTGTTTGGATCCGACCACCCTTTCCCCTGATCATAAAAGAGAACTCCCTGGATGTTGGTAGCACTGACATCTCCCCAAAAAGGTGCGTAAAAAAGAGGAAACTTAAAATCAACTGACGCCAATGCAAGATGATCGTACATCAGTTTGATTGTTTGAGGAAAACCTCTCAGGGTGGAAGGGCTTCCAAGCTGAAATTTTTTCTGTAGTGGTGGGTCCCCTCCGATTGCTCCGTAAGCCATGGACAAGACGAACCATTTACGATGTCCCACATGAAGGGCTTGGCTGATGCTTCCAGAAGATTTGGTATAGTGAAAATCTGTTTCCAATTCCTGGGAAGGCTGTTCGTTGTTCAAATTCCATCCCAAAAAGTAATTATCAGCCAAGGGCATCAAGGCCTGAAGAGCCAAAGTAAAGATATTGTTTTTACCGGATTCTTCAACATCCTCCTCCAACTTCTCAGTGCTTGCTGAAAAAAGCCGTTCTCTAAAAATACTTGCTGCAAAAGAGTATGATGAACGGTTATATATTTTTGGGGTTGCATATTTTGCTCTAATTCCATCAGAACGTATCCCTCCCTGCTCCTTGACCGTCAAACCCAAGCTGAATCCTCGGAAAAAGGTATCTGCTCGGTCCAAATCCAATTGATATAAGAAACGTTTGTTCTTGGTTCCATAACCTGGAATGGCGTAGATTTGGTATTTCTCATGATTATGTCGGATGCTGATTCCAAAGGAATTCCCATCAAAGGCATTGCTGTCTATACCGGGAACCAATAACCAGAGCCGTTCCCTTCTCCTTTTCCAGTCGAATGCAAAACGAATGCGATGAAAGCTGAATGAGTGATTGTTGATCCGCTTTGATTCAAGAAGTTTTTCATCAGGGTCCAGGGATACTTTTTCCGCAGGTGATTTTGTTCGAAAAAATAGGGTTTCTGATTTTTTATCGCCACGGATGAATTGTTGAACCTGTTCTCCATCTTCTGTGAGTAGCATCACTTCCAGTGGCATCCTTGCCTGATCCATTTTCTTTACCTCAACTTCACTGAGGTAATCTCCTTCTTCCAGTTTTTGGGTTTTTAGGCTTCCAAGTGCGTAATCAAGCTCCATGTCTTCACGGAACCATTGGTCGAAAAACCAGTTCAGTTCCGGATGGGTGAAACAAACCTTGGACTTTGGAAGATTTTGGATTGGTTCAGACAGCTCCTCAGAAAATGATTTGTTTGAAATGCATCCATCGTTTTGTTGAAACACTTCTTCAAATTCAGATTGGAAATTTTTCACCGACCCAACTTTCAGCCAATGGTTTTCAGTGAAGGATTGAAATCCTTTTTTGAATAATTGCGGGCCGAGCATGTATTCCAACATGGAGAGGACCATGGCTGTTTTGTATGTAACCTTCATCATGTGAAGCCTAGGATCTTCTGATGCCTGGAAGGAAGCATAAATCGGATGAGACGTTTCCTCTTTTTTGCTGAGTGCCATATCTTCAATGAAATGTTCCCGGAAACGTGGATTCATCCAGTCGATAAAACCGAAGATTCCTGCATCTTTACCATAATGTTCTTCAAAGAGACGAAGCCCGAGGAAGGCCGGAATCCCTCTGGAAATCCAAAGTTCTAAATCTTCATCATTCCAGATCTTTTCACCAAACCAGAGTTGGCCCAGGGACAAGGAAACCAGTCCAAGCACCCTCCGGTCAAGGAAACCGGAACGTTTGTAGTTGGGAAGCGGAATCAGGATGAGGTTGTTGATTACCGTTACATGCTCGTATTCTGCTTCCACGGCAACAACTCGGATCTTTTCCCAGGGTTGTTTTAAACCGTAACGAGCTTTGACAAAAGTTATGAATTTGGAAACCCACTGATGAATCAAATCAGCCCGGTCCGGATAATCCCTGAAATGATAGGATTCCAACTGATAAGAATCTTTTAGATCTGCTTGTTTGAAATCCTTTGAATTATTTATATCGTCCGAAGTTTCCCCCCGAAGACCCTTTTGACCACCTTCTTGATTCAGTAACTTATAACGGTCAGAGAAAATTAGGGGGAAGCTTTTTAGTGGAAATCTGGTCTGAGGCAAAACCAGTTTTTCGCTGGCCGGATGGTCCTGATCGGACGAAACGCTGGTGATCAGAGACCCCACTTTAGAAGCACTCCAAGTCACTTGCCAGGTTCCAGGATTTGGAGTATTGCCGTCTTTGATCCATTGTTGCCCATTCCAGTTCAACAGAATGGGATGCCAGCGTGAAGTGATCATGCTCCCGTTGAGACCTCCCTCGAGGGTATGAACAGGCAGGAAGGTCTTGAACTCAATGGTCAGTTCAGGTTCCTTCAGTGGTTCAGGCAATTTGACCCTGAGGAGTCCATGAATCGGGGAAAAGCCTTTTTCAAGATCTGCATTGGGTTCTAGATGGTATTCCAAATTTCTTCCTGAAGCGTCTTTGACGGAAAGAATGTTGTTTCCCCCCATGCTGAATCCCTCAGGAAAAAGCGGATCTTCAAGATCATCTTCAAAGCGTTCCAGCGAAAAGATGGGAACCAGCCGGTGTCTCCGGAATCCGCGCGGATCCTTTGCTCTGAAACGGTTCATCGGCAGGGATAAGAGCAGTTCTCCTGAAGGATAGTGTTCCGGACTGTACCGAACTTGCATTTTTCCCTCGAGAAGTTTTTGTTCACTATGATAATGAACCTCAATTTGATATTGAGGAACGCTTTCCAAGGGAACTCCCAAGCTGATATTAGCCTGAATGATAAACGCCAAAGCAGGCAAAAGGATGAGGGACTGAAAGCGTGTTGAAAGAGAAATAAAGGACACTAAACTTGTTTTAAATCGTAGATGCTTAGAAAGTGAGTCCGAAGGTTTGTTAACTTGGAGCTTAAAAAGCATGAACTCAAGCAAACGATATTCCTTCTGCATCAAAAGCATTAGATTTCATGATTTTGAACAAAAATTAATCATGTATCCAACATTAGAAAGGGAAACAGATGGCTTCGATTTTCTCCAAAATCATTGAAGGGAGTATTCCTTCTATTCAGATTGATGAAACTGAAAATGAAATTGCGTTTCTTGACATCATGCCCTGTGCAGAAGGGCATACTCTGATTGTACCCAAAAAAGAGGTTGAGCGGTTCGAGGATATGGAACCCCAAGACACAGCATCGCTGATGGTATTTTTACACAGGATCTCCAAAGCGGTTTCCTCAGCGCTTGGGGGTGTGGATTATAATCTGATCCTGAATAACGGAGTTCAGGCAGGCCAGGAAGTGATGCATGTGCATTTTCACATTATTCCCCGTTTGGAAAGAACTTCCAGGATGTTTGGAAACCGAAAAAATGCCTCCACTGAAGAACTCCAGCAGACGGCGGACAAGATCAGAAAATTTCTGAGCTGAGGTTGAACTGCTTCATAAAAGTGTTTCATCAGGATTTACTCTTGCAGTGCCCACAGAAATGAAGAGTTTTCCTGAAAATGATCTTTCATACATCCCACGAACTTTTTTGGCTGATCCACATTTTACCTCAGAATGACCCATCTGGCAGTCATTGAAATCGGCAGCAATGCAGTGAGGATGATCCTTGGAGAAAAAGGGGATGATTCGACGTTGAAGATCGTCTGTAGCTGGAGTTCCCATCTGAGACTGGGAGAGGAGGTTTTTCAGAAGGGAATAATTTCAGAGACGTTTCAACTCCAACTCTGCAGAATCCTTGAACAACTTTTGAAGCATTTGGAGTCCTTTTCCGCATGCTCTCTACAATTATTTGGCAGCAGTGCGTTGAGGGATGCTAAAAATCGTGAGCAAGTATTAAAATTTCTGGAAAAAACCTGTGGGGTTTCAGTCTATGTGCTTTCAGGTCAGGAAGAGGCTTCCGTCCTGTTGGATGGGCTGAATGCTTTTTTACCAAAGCCCTACTCCCGGCAGGTTGTAGCGGATCTGGGAGGAGGGAGTCTGGAACTTTCCTTGCGGAACAAGGATTTACTTTTCCGGCAATGCAGTTTGAATGTCGGCACCTTACGCCTGAGGGAAATCGAGCCGAATCGACTGGAATCTTCTGAATTGTTTCAAAAAACCATTATGCACCTGGAACAGGAGGCAGGACGCTTTCTTGAAGTTTCCAGCTCGGAATCCGATCTGCTACTCACAGGAGGAAATGCAAAAACCCTGGGAAGGTTTTATATGCAAATCAACAATTCAACCTTAAATTCATCCGAAGGTGGAGTTTCAATGAATTGGAAAGTTTTCGAAGACTTGATCGATCGTTTCATCAACTTGTCTCCAGAAATGCTTCAGGATTCCTGGGATCTTCGTGTTCATCAGTCTGAGGTGTTTCATTCAGCCCTAAAACTTTTTTTGCAGATTGGAGAGATCTTCAAGGCCAGACAGGTAATGATTCCTTTCATGGGATTGAAGGAAGCACTTCTCCTTAAATTGTGTTTGGATCAGGATGATCCTGAAACAGACCAAAGAAAAACTCACCTCAAGCTGGTTTTTCCAAAAGACCTTCATCCTACCGAGGTGCCATTCAACTGAAAGTAAATCAAAAAATCAGAGATCTAGATCAACATGAAAAACTTCAAACCAATCCACCTGACAATTGGGATCGTTCGCGTCTTCCAGCATGGACTTATTTCAATGAAGAACTGTTTGAACTGGAAGCTGAAGAGTTATTCCGAAGTCACTGGCAGCTTGTATGTCATGTAAATGATCTTCCGGATCAAGGAAGTTTCATTACTTTCGATCTTCTTGGAGAAAGGGCCCTGATTATATATGAAGGATCTGGTAAAAAAGTTTTCCTGAGTGTCAGGACCTATCTTGAGGGGGTCAAATAAAATATCGTTTTGGACTCACTTTTTAGCGTGGTTTCTTATTCTTTCCATAAGCCTTCCTCTCGAAGTTCCTCAGATGCTCGGAGAATTCCTTGCTCCAAAATGTCAAACATTTGATCGATCTGTTCCATTGTGATAATCAACGGCGGAGAAAAAACACACATATTGAGTAGGGGACGAACAATCAGTCCCAGTGCCTGGCAATGTTTGTCGATACGCGCACCCAGTTCGTAGTCCAGAGCAAGGTCTTCAGGGCGTGAGGAATCCATTATCCGGCCCTCGACACATCCGATCAAACCTATGCCACGTGTCTCCCCAATAATAGGCAATTTTCTTAGTTGATGAAGTCGCTTTTGAAAGTGAGGAGATACAATGCGGACATGTTCCAACAAATTCTCTTTTTCAATGATTTCGATATTTTTGATTGCCGCGGCAGAACTGACAGGATGCCCTGAATAAGTGAAACCGTTTGAAAACATAGCGTCTTCGGAACGAACTCCAGAGATGCTTCCAAAGATTTTTTCAGAAACAATAAAGGCTCCCATAGGCACATAACCCGAAGTGAGCCCTTTCGCACAGGTAATGATGTCGGGTTGAATCCCAAAGACTTCTTTGGAAGCGAACCAATAGCCTAAGCGTCCAAAAGCAGTTACTACTTCATCAGAAATGTAGAGAACATCATATTTGTGGCAGATTTCCAGACAGCGTTGATGGTAGCCTTTAGGTGGTATGATCACTCCACCAGATGCAAGCACTGGTTCAGCAATAAATGCTGCTGTTCGTTCAGCCCCAAGGTTCTTTATTGAGGATTCAAGTTCGCTGATTTTTTCTTCCAGGAATGAATCCATAGTCATTCCCCGAGGTCTTTGAGAGGGATTAACGTTCGGAAGAAAGTGAACCAGATCAGATGCTGTGTCCAGCCAGTCTCTGTCGCGGGATTTTCCACTCATAGTAGCACTGAGATAAGTGCTTCCGTGGTAAGCTTTTTCTCTTGAAATGATCGTCTTTTTTTGGGGTCGTCCAAGGATGTTGTTGTAAAAATGAACGAAGCGGATTGCACTGTCCACAGCAGTAGAACCACAGGTTGTGAAAAAAACATGATCCAGGTCTCCTGGGGCCATTTCTGCAATCATGTTGGCAAGAACGGCACTCGGCGAAGAACTCATATTCCATGGAGAATAATATGGTACTTTGAGAACCTGATCTGAAATCGCTTTGGCCATTTCTGGACGTTCATAACCGATCTGGACACACCACATGCCTCCTGGGCCGTCAATCAGCTTTTTGCCATTTTCGTCGTAGATGTAGATTCCCCGAGCCTTCTCCGCAAAGGTTCTGTGGTTGTCTCCAACAGTCTTCATACTTTCCCAAGGATGTACGAAATTCTTATTGTCAAAACCAAGGATTTGTTTGTGATTTTCAAGGGTCATGATTTAGTTTTCTGCTCCAAGGGGTTGTTGAAGGGCCGATGATTTATAGCATTTCAATGGTTATTGGTTTTCATTGAATCGTGGTGAAAAAATATTGGGTAGCGTTCAAGGATCCAGGAATCGAGGTCATGATCAAATTGATTGAAAGAATGTCATGACAGGATTTCCAGAACTATTTCATGAGTATGACCAAGAGTTTCCTTCGATCCTTCATCTTTCGAAACACAGTGTGAGGAATGATTTGTAATTTTTTAATAATGTTTATCACTACTGTCCGGTAAAAAATAGATAAATTACTCTATCATACTGTAATTATAGTAAATAAGCCGAAAAATGGTTGTTATCGATTTCAGCTCTCATATTCGGAGTACCCCTATGTTATGCTCTCCTCATTTTGGAGTAGAGCATGCACGAAGGACAGTTGGTTTTTTCGCAGATCACCGATCATCTTCCATTACATATCTTCCGCAGGTGTGTTCAGCGCTATCTCGGCGAGCGCTACGTGAAGCGATTCAGTTGCCTTGATCAGTTTCTAGTCATGGCATTTGCTCAGCTTACCCATCGCGAGAGTCTTCGGGATATCGAATCCTGTCTGCGTGCCCAAAACAACAAGCTCTATCATATGGGTATTCGATCAAAAATATCCCGAAGCACTCTGGCAGATGCGAACGAGCAGCGAAACTGGAGCATTCATGCCGACTTTGCCCAATCGCTGATCAAGATTGCACGTCCTCTTTATGCGGAAGAAGATTTAGGAATCGAACTCGACAATACCGTTTACGCTCTCGACGCATCCACGATCGATCTCTGCCTATCTCTTTTCCCCTGGGCTTTGTTCCGCTCCACCAAGTCAGCTGTAAAACTCCACACCTTATTGGATTTACGCGGGAATATCCCTACCTTCATCCATATCTCAGAGGGCAAGCTTCATGATGTCAATATTCTTGACATTCTCATTCCCGAGCCAGGAGCTTTTTACATTATGGACCGTGGATATGTTGACTTCGAGCGACTCTTTGCTTTGAATCAAGGAGGCGCATTCTTCGTCATCCGGGCCAAGCGAAACACTCTGTATCAGCGACGATACTCCCAAACTGTTGACAAATCGAAGGGTCTCAGGTGCGATCAGACGATTTTCCTGACCGGGACCAGCACCAGTGAAAGTTATTCTCAGCCGTTGAGACGAATCAAATACTACGACAGCAAAACAGTCAAAACGTTCGACTTCTTGACCAACAACTTCGTCATTCCAGCACAAACAGTCGCTGATCTGTATCGTTATCGATGGCAGGTAGAACTTTTCTTCAAATGGATCAAGCAACACCTGCGAATCAAATCATTCTACGGCACCTCCGAGAATGCCGTAAAGACTCAAATCTGGATCGCCATCTCAGTTTATGTGCTCGTGGCCATTATCAAAAAACGACTCCATCTCAAGACTGAACTCTACACAATTTTACAGATTTTGAGCTTGACCTTGTTTGAAAATATGCCGTTAAAACAGTTACTTGACTATCAAATATACAAACCTGAATCAGCTGATCATGATAATCAGCTGAATTTATTCGACTTTTTAACCGGACAGTAGTGATCTGATAAAATAAAAAAAGGAGATATTCTAACAAAATATAATCTTTGCATAGTCCGACCCGGATTGGGACTACCTCCAAAATATTTTGATATTCTCCTGGGAAGAAAAGTTAATCGTGATTTGGACAAAGGTACCTATGAGAAATGGGAATTCATTGAATGATTTCACATTTATTATTAAAAAATATTTACACATTCTTTATTTTTTATTTTTATATTAA
>Ga0066857_10000509_pt1 | contig 14525 bp, 13 predicted proteins | sample ETNtaG_2_FD_65602 | JGI IMG/M metagenome (GOLD analysis project Ga0066857, IMG submission 65602) | Marine microbial and viral communities from oxygen minimum zone, Eastern Pacific Ocean - ETNP201406SV203 | ecosystem: Environmental > Aquatic > Marine > Oceanic | place: Pacific Ocean: Eastern...
ACTCAGCAGGACCAGATGGACCTCCTGAACGGCGATGGAGCCAAGGTCGACCAGTTGGAACAACTGGTGGCCGACCACCTCGGCTTCGCTCAAGTCCTGGACTCGGTGGGGCAGGTATACCCGCGGTCACTGGACTTCGACGTGGTCTCGGCGTTGGCCCAGGCATCCGGAGGGCCGGCCAACCTGGCCCGAACGATCCGGCTGATGGCTGGCCACGAACTAGCCACCGAGGGGTTCCAACCGGGCCAGGTTGGCTCGTCGGCCATGCCCCACAAGATGAACGCTCGATCCTGCGAGCGGGTCAACGGCTTAGCCGTCGTGTTACGGGGGCACCTGGCCATGGTTGGGGGCCTAGTGGGTGACCAGTGGAACGAGGGTGACGTGAGTTGCTCGGTGGTCCGGCGGGTGGCCCTTCCCGATTCCTTCCTGGCCGCCGACGGCCTGTTCCAAACCTTCCTCACTGTGCTGGACGAGTTCGGCGCCTATCCGGCCGTGCTGGAGCGAGAGCTCGACCAGTACCTACCGTTCCTAGCTACCACGCGGGTTTTAATGGCTGCCATCCAGGTCGGGATGGGACGTGAAGAGGCTCACCAGATCATCCAGGCTCACGCGGTGGCCGCCGCTCTGGCCCGTCGGGAAGAGGGTCGGGTTGAGACCGACCTGTTGGATCGTCTGGCCTCCGACCCCGCCCTGCCACTTGACCGTGATGATCTCGACGACCTGCTCGATGATCCATCAGTATTTGTGGGCAACGCTTCGGCCCAGGTGTCCTCCGTCGTAGAACGGGTGGCCGAGGTGGTGGCTGCCCGCCCCCGGGCCGCCGCCTACGATCCCGAACCGATCCTCTGAACCGACCGCCCACTGGAGTGCGATGAACATGACGGTCGATCTCCCCCTCTTGCACTCAGGCAAGGTCCGCGACGTCTATGACGCCGGAAACGGTCGTTTGCTTATGGTCACTTCGGACCGCATTTCGGCATTCGACGTAGTTATGGACGAGCCGATCGTCGACAAGGGACGGGTCCTCACCGCCATGACGTCCTTCTGGTTCGAGCAGTTTGCCGACCTAGTCGACGGACACCTGATCTCGACTGCTACGACCGACCTGGAGGCCGTTCTGGGCGCGACGGCGTCGGTCGACCTAGTGGGCCGGACCATGCTGTGCCATCGGGCCGAGATGCTGCCCATCGAGTGCATCGTCCGGGGGTACATCACCGGTTCGGCCTGGAAGGAGTACCGGACCTCGGGGACCATGCACGGCACGGCGATGCCCGACGGGCTCCTAGAGGCCAGCCGCCTTTCCGAGCCTGTGTTCACCCCGTCGACAAAGGCTGACGAGGGCCATGATGTGAACATCTCCTACGCCGAGGCAGTGGACCTGGTGGGTGTCCAGGTGGCCGAGGCGGCCCGCGAGGCATCGATCGCTTGCTACCTGCGGGGTGCCGAATGGGCGGCCCAGCGGGGGATCGTTATCGCCGACACCAAGTTCGAGTTCGGGATGGTCAACGGCCGCCTGGTGCTGGCTGACGAGGTGCTGACCCCGGACTCGTCTCGTTTTTGGCCTGCCGAGGTGTGGGCCCCGGGGGTGACGCCCCCGTCATTCGATAAGCAGCCGGTCCGCGATTACCTGGACGGGTTGGACTGGGACAAGCAGCCACCACCACCGGCGTTGCCCGACGAGGTGGTATCCGCCACGTCGTCACGCTATGTAGAGGCCTACGAGCGCATCACGGGACGGTCGTTTGCCGACTGGCCTGGGGTGGGCGGCTGATTCAAGCAGGAAGACGGGAGGAGGACTATGCGGTTCGACGTGGTGGTGGACGTGAGGTTAAGGGGCGGCATCGCCGATCCGGCCGGGGCCACGATCGAGCGGGCGTTGCCCGCCCTGGGCTATGAGGGAGTGACCGAGGTCAGCGTAGGCAAGACGGTGCGCTTCACCATCGAGGCGGCCGATGCCACCGAGGCAACCATCCAGGCCGAGGACCTCTGCGCCTCCTTTCTAACCAACCCGGTGATCGAGGACGCTTCGGTGACTGTGGAGGCTGCCGGCTGATGGCCACCACCGTGGGTGTTGTGATCTTCCCCGGCACTAACTGCGAGATGGACGCCATGTCATCCGTGGAACGGCTGGGGGGCATTGGCCGCCTGTTGTGGCACGCCGATGACGACCTGGGCGACGTGGACGCGGTGATCGTGCCGGGCGGGTTCGCCCATGGTGACTACCTTCGCCCGGGGGCCATTGCCCGGTTCTCGCCCGTGATGGGGGCCGTGGCCCGGTTTGCCGCCGATGGAGGCCCGGTGGTTGGTATTTGCAACGGTTTCCAGGTTCTCACCGAGGCGGGACTGCTCCCCGGTGCCCTCCAGAAGAACGCCGGCCTGAAGTTCCTGTGCCAGCCGACGACGTTGCGGGTTGAGACCACCGGGTCAATCCTTACCGGGAGGGCTGAGGTAGGGGACCAATTATCGGTGCCTATCAACCACTTCGAAGGCAACTACACCTGCGACGACGAGATGCTGGCCCGGCTCCGAGACGAGGACCGAGTGGTGCTCCGTTACGTCGACAACCCGAACGGATCGGTAGACGACATTGCTGGGGTCTGCAACGAGAGCCGCAACGTGGTTGGGCTGATGCCCCATCCGGAGCGGGCCTGTGACGACCTACTGGGCAGTGCCGACGGGGCGGTGCTTCTAGGCTCTCTGCTGGACGCCGCCTGACTCGGCCTGCCTTGGTGGTCTGGAGCCGACGGGGTCCCGGGTCAGGTACTGCGGGGGATGCCGGCTGCCTTGAGGGTGGCCGCCGAAACGCCGACCTCCCGCCAGGCGGCGTAGGAGATGCTCAGTCGCCCACCGTAGGCGGCAGCGTGGTCCACGAAACTTGCCTCCAGGGCCGACAGGTCGATCGAGTTGGTCTGCTCGAGGGTCTCCAACTCGGCCTTCAGGTCGATTCGCTGCTGTACCAGGCTCAGCCGTCGGGTGACTGTCGCCCCATCCATCTCGGCGACCACTGAGGCTAATTGTCGGCGGACGCCGTCGGACGTGCGCTTGCGGCCCGGGCGGGGGGCGTTTTGATCAAGGGCCTTCAGGTATTCACGGACCGCGGCCACCTCGGCCTTCTCGGAGTTGGTCATCTTTGGACGCCCCACTTGAACCACTGCTTTCGTTTTTGGATATATCAGAAACCGGGGAATATTTGCCGGAAGGTTACCGAGGATTAGGTCGATTCCATTTCTTGAGAAAACACGTCCAAATCACCTTGATCCCAGAATAATGATCCAAGATTTCGGACGGACTCAAGGGGTGTAGATCAGTACCGTTAGGAAGGGTCAGGTCTCCGACCGGTGACGACTACGGTGCCCGTCGTGAGCGAGCCACTCCACCGGGCCCTCGGGTTGACCGACGAGGAGGCGGAGCAGATAGACAGGATCCTCGCCCGGCCAGCCAACGACCTAGAGCTGGCCATGTACTCGGTCATGTGGTCAGAGCACTGCTCTTACAAGAGCAGCCGCATCCACCTCAAACGGCTTCCTACCGAAGCCCCCTGGGTGCTGGTAGGACCCGGGGAAAACGCTGGGGTGGTCGACGTGGGCGATGGCATCGCGGTAGCCATCCGCATCGAGTCGCACAACCACCCCTCAGCCATTGAGCCTTACCAAGGGGCGGCTACCGGGGTGGGGGGCATCCTGCGCGACATCTTCACCATGGGAGCCCGACCCATCGCCCTCATGGATCCTCTCCGCTTCGGACCGCTTGACGACGCCCGGAGTCGGTGGATCGCCGAGGGCGTGGTCTCCGGGGTGTCGGGTTACGGCAACGCTGTCGGGGTGCCCACGGTGGGCGGCGAGGTGGTCTTCGATCAGACCTACCAGGGAAATCCACTAGTCAACGTGCTCTGTCTAGGCGTTCTACCCACCGAGCGCCTGGTGCTTGGGCAGGCCTCCGGGGTGGGCAACCTGGCCGTCGTACTGGGTTCCAGCACCGGGAGGGACGGCATCGGCGGTGTAAGTGTGCTGGCCTCGGCCGGCTTCTCGGCAGACGACGACGGTGACAAGCGGCCCAGCGTCCAGGTGGGCGACCCTTACGAAGAGAAGCGGCTCATCGAGGCCTGTCTCCAGCTCCTGGACGAGGGCCTCGTGGTGGGCATCCAAGACCTAGGCGGTGCCGGGCTGACCTGTGCAACCAGCGAGACGGCATCCCGGGGCGGTGTGGGCATGGACGTGGACGTATCAGCTATTCCCCGCCGGGAGCCCGGTATGGAGGCCCACGAGGTCATGACCAGCGAGTCCCAGGAGAGGATGCTGGCCATCGTGGAACCCGCCGGGCTAGACCGAGTGTTGACCATCTGTGAGCGGTGGGAAGTTCGGGCCGCTGTGATCGGTCAGGTCACCGACGGTGGGGCTCTGCGCATTCTGGACAGCTTCGACGGCAAGGTGCTGGCCGACGTACCAGCTACCTCGCTGCACGAAGACGCCCCTCTCTACGACCGTCCCCGGTCCAAGCCGAGCCAGTCACCGAGCCCGTCGGCTGACGGTCTTCCGACCCCGACCGATCCCGGTGCTGACCTCCTCGACCTACTGACCGATCCAGCTTGGGTCTACCGGCAGTACGACCACCAACTCTTCCTGAACACGGTGGTCGGCCCGGGCGATGACGCCGCGGTGCTCAAACTTCGACATCCCACCACCGGTGCGGAGACGGGACGCGGTCTCGCTCTGACCACCGACGGGAATCATCGTTGGTGCGCCGTGGACCCCCGGAGAGGCACAGCCCACGTGGTGGCCGAGTCAGTTTTAAATCTGGCTTGCGTGGGGGCCCGGCCGCTGGCCGTCGTTAACTGCCTTAACTTTGGCAACCCCGAAAACCCCGAGGTGATGTGGCAACTTTCCGAGGCCGTGGATGGCATGGCCGATGCCTGCAACGCCTTTGGTGTGCCGGTGATCGGCGGGAACGTCAGCCTCTACAACGAATCGGCGGGGTCAGATATCGATCCCACACCGGTCATCGGGCTACTGGGGGTGGTGGATGAGTTACGACGCCGGCCCCCAGGGGCCACCCTGGTTGACGGCCACCGCCTCGTTGCGCTGGGTCCCGAGGCCACTTCACTGGGCGGTTCCCTGTGGGGCGCCGCTCACGGGGCGCCGGGTGGTGAACTGGCCTCTCTGGACACCGATCTCCATCTGCGGGTGGCCAATCTGGTTCGGGACCTGGTGTCGGGCGACCTGGTGGACGGCGTGCATGACGTGTCGGCCGGAGGGCTGGGAGTGGCGGTGGCTGAGATGGTGGTCCGGTCCGGCGTGGGTGCCCACCTAGCCCGGGTTGCCGACCACCGAGCCCTGTTCGGTGAGGGACCCAGCCGGGTGGTGGTGGCCGTCGATCCTGAATGTCTGACCGAGGTACTGGCCGCTGCCGAGACCGCTGAGGTCCCGACCGTCCGCTTGGGTCTGGCCACCGGGACTCGGTTCATCGTCAAGGGTCTTTTTGACGTCACCGTGGACGAAGTCGTGGCCGCCCATACGAGACGACTACCCGAGGCACTGGGCGTCGGAACTACGAACCGATGAAGCGACCGGCGACTACACCCGATATTGACGGTGCTTACTCCGACGACGACACCCCGAAAGAGGCGTGTGGGGTTTTCGGCGTCTTCGCCCCGGGCCTACCTGTGGCCCACCTGACCTACTTGGGCCTCTACGCCCTCCAGCACCGGGGACAGGAGTCAGCTGGGATGGCGGTCAGTGACGGTGAATCCCTGACGGTGGTGAAGGACATGGGTCTGGTGTCCAACGCCTTCGACGACCGGACGCTGGCCACCCTGACTGGGGGTTTGGCTATCGGGCAGACCCGCTACTCGACGACCGGTTCGAGTACGTGGCGAAACGCTCAGCCGGTTTACCGGGGCGTCGACCACGTCGAGTTCGCGCTCGGCCACAACGGCAACCTTGTCAACGTCGAGCAGTTGGCTGCCGAGTACGGGATGCTCCCCGGCACCGTGACGTCGGATAGTGACCTAGTAGCCGAGATGCTGGCCATGGAGTTGGTCGGCCGGGGCGACATGGACCCGGGAAAGGCGTTCGACGAGGCGCTGACCGAGGTGTTACCGCGTCTCCACGGTGCGTTCTCGCTCGTGCTGGCCGACCACGATCGGGTTATTGGCGTCCGGGACCCGAACGGCTTCCGGCCCCTCTGCCTCGGCCGTCTGGACGGTGGGTGGGTACTGGCCTCCGAGTCACCGGCCCTGGACGTGATCGGGGCCCACATGGTTCGGGAACTAGATCCCGGTGAGGTGGTGGTGATCGACGACACCGGGTGTCGGTCGTTCCGGCCGTTTGCTGACGAGGACGTGGACCCCCGGCTCTGCTTGTTCGAGTTCATTTACTTCGCCCGTCCGGACAGCGTCCTGTATGGGCAGAGCGTCCACCATGCCCGGGTACGGATGGGCGAGATGCTGGCCAACCACGCTCCAGTGGAGGCCGATCTGGTGATGGGCGTACCGGAATCCGGGATCCCGGCCGCCGAGGGCTACGCCCGGGCCAGTGGGATCCCCTACGGTCAGGGCCTAGTCAAGAACCGGTACATCGGACGGACCTTCATCGCCCCCACCCAGGCCCTTCGGTCGGCGGCGGTGCGGATGAAGTTGAACCCGCTGCGGGACAACATCGAGGACCAGCGACTGGTAGTGGTCGATGACTCAATCGTGCGGGGTACCACTACTCGAGCCATGGTGCGCATGTTGAGAGATGCTGGAGCCGGTGAGGTCCACCTACGGGTCTCGTCGCCGCCATACCGGTGGCCTTGCTTCTACGGCATGGATACCGGCGCTCGTAGCGAACTACTGGCCGCCAACCTCACTGTGGACGAGATTCGGGAGTATCTCGAGGTGGACAGCCTCACCTATCTCACCTTGGATCACCTCCTGGAGGCTACGGGGGCCGTTGGCGCTGGGTTCTGCGATGCCTGCCTGACTGGGACATACCCCGTCGAGATCCCGGTGAACCTGTCCAAGGGGGTGCTGGAAGCGGGGGATGGCCCACCTCCAGAACGGTCAATGCCGGTGCACTCCACTGACGAGGACAACGAGTTGCCCACCCAAGCCGCTGGTCGGCTGTTCGGACGGGATTGAGGGTCGTGGACGGGGGCCCAGGCAGGAATTACCGGGAGGCCGGGGTGGATATAGATGCTGGCGCCGAGGCCGTTCGGCGAATCGGCCCGCTGGTCCGGTCTACCCGTCGGCCCGGGGTGGTAGGTGACATCGGAGGCTTCGGCGGTCTCTTTGATCCGTCGGCGGCCGGGTTTCGAGATCCTCTGTTGGTATCGGCTACCGACGGGGTGGGGACCAAGGCCGAGATCGCCCGGCTAACCGGTCGCTTGGACACCATCGGGCGGGACCTGGTGGCCATGTGCGTTGACGATCTGGTGTGTGCCGGAGCTACGCCACTGTTCTTCCTCGACTACCTGGCCATCGGACATCTGGATCCGGAAGCTGTGGAATGCCTGGTAGCGGGGATTGCCGCTGGATGCGCGGAAGCCGGCTGCGCACTGATCGGAGGTGAAATGGCCGAACACCCGGGAGTGATGGCCGCTGACCAGTTTGACCTCGTCGGCTTCGCCGTGGGGGCGGTGGAACGTGGGCGGCTTCTCGATGGCTCGACCGTTATGGCCGGGGACCTGCTGGTTGCTCTAGACAGCCCGAACCTTCGATCCAACGGCTTTTCTCTGGCCCGCCGCTTGGTGTTCGACGTGGCCGGGCGGTCACTGGACGATTTAGCCTGGGAGGGGGCCGACCGAACGCTGGCCGACGAGCTTCTCGCTCCCAGTGTCATTTACGCCCCGGCGGTGGTCGCCGCCCTGGCCGCCCACGAAGTCCACGCTGTGGCCCACGTGACCGGCGGGGGCCTTCCTGGCAATCTCCCCCGGGTGCTGGGCGACGCGGTGGACGCCGTGGTCGATCGCACGACATGGGAGGTCCCGCAGATTTTCCGTGAACTTCAAGCCATGGGCGGCGTGGACGACGACGAGATGGCCCGGGTGTTCAACATGGGTGTGGGGATGGTGTTGGCCGTACCAGCCTCTGGGGTCGACGACGTGGTGGCCACGTTGGCTGCCCATAACCGGTCGGCCTGGGTAGTCGGCGAATTGGTGTCTGGATCGGGCACGGTGGCATACCGGGGGATGATGAGAGCATGACGGCGACACGCGAGGCCCTAGTAGCCCATCTTCTGGAACACTCCATCCGGACCGGGGAGTTCACCCTGAAGTCAGGCCGGACTAGCACGTGGTTCTGTGACTCCAAGCAGACGGTGTGTCGGGCCGACGGCATCCTGCTGGTGGCTGCTGCAGCGTTGGAGGCCCTCGAAGAACTAGAGGCAAACGGCGGTCCGGTCACAGCCATCGGTGGGTTAGCTGCCGGGGCTGACCCGGTGGCCTTCGGAATCGCCGCCGTGGCTGCCACCCGGGGACGGAACTTGCGGTCGTTCAGCATTCGTAAGGAATCCAAGGACCATGGGGTAGAGGGCCGCTTGGCCGGTGCTCTGCATCCCGGTGATCGGGTGGTGGTTTGCGAGGACACGGTGACCCGAGGAACCTCGGCCTTGGAGGCTGCGTCGGTGATAAGAGAACTAGGTGCCGATCCGGTGGCCATCCTCCCAGTGGTCGATAGGGGTGGGACATGCGCGGCTGCGGCTACCGAGGCGGGCATCGCCTTCGTGCCGTTGGTTACCGCGCCCGATCTGGGCTTTCCTTACGAGGGCCCCTGACCCACCCAGCATCGCCTTCGCTATACCGCACCAGGCCCATCTAGGAGTCCGATGGAGGTGGCCGACGGGGCCACTCGTAGGCTCGGGCGGTGCCCTTCCTTCCCACCGCGGCCTACTCCATCCACATGGAGGTGGCGCTGGACAACGTGCCCAACACTCTGGGCCGGTTAGCCACGGCGATCGGTGAAGCCGGCGCCAACATCGTCTCCATGGGTGGCTTTGACGTGCGCGGGGACCGCCTGATCAACGATGTGGTCGTCAACTGTCGGGACGAGGACCACGCAGCGAAGGTAATAACCGATGTGGAGGGTCAGGAAGGCGTAGAGATCCTGCGTTGGTTCGACCGGACCTTCGACATGCACGAGGGCGGCAAGATCGAGGTGGTTTCCCTCGCCGAGGTCAACGACCGCCACGACCTTTCGATGGCCTACACGCCGGGCGTGGCCCGAGTCTGCATGGCCATCCATGAGGATCCGGTCCGGGCCCATGACCTGACCATCAAGAAGAACACAGTGGCGGTGGTCACCGACGGAACAGCCGTCCTCGGGCTGGGTGACATCGGCCCGACGGCCGCCATGCCGGTTATGGAGGGCAAGGCTCTCCTGTTTAAGGAATTCGCCGGCGTGGACGCGTTCCCGGTGTGCCTCGACGTGTCGGACCCGCAGGAGATCATCGACACGGTCATTCGTATCGCGCCGACGTTCGGTGGTATCAACCTGGAGGACATTGCCGCACCGGCCGCCTTCATGGTGGAAGAAGCCCTGCGCAAGGCCCTGGATATCCCCGTCTTCCACGACGACCAGCACGGCACAGCAGTGGTGGCACTGGCAGCGCTCTGGAACGCTTGTCGCCTCACCAAGCGTCAGATCAGCGACCTCTCGGTGGTCATTGCCGGAATGGGGGCAGCTGGGGTGGCTGTGGGCAAGATCCTGCTCAACGCAGGAGTCCAGAAGATCGTAGGCGTAGACCGATCGGGAGCCGTCTACTCCGGCCGGGACAACCTGAACCCAGCCAAGGAGTGGTTCGCCACCAACACCAACCAGGACCGCCGGATGGGAACCCTGCAGGAAGTAATGGTCGGCGCCGACGTGTTCATAGGCCTTAGCGGGCCGGGCCTGGTCAGTGCAGCCGATCTGCGGACCATGAACCCGGACCCCATCGTGTTCGCCATGGCCAACCCGGAACCGGAGATCCGACCCGAGGACGCCGACGGCCTAGCCGCCGTGATGGCCACCGGCCGGAGCGACTACCCGAACCAGATCAACAACGTGCTGGCTTTCCCAGGCATCTTCCGGGGGGCCTTGGATGTAGGGGCCACCGATATCACCGAGAACATGAAACTGGCCGCTGCGAAGGCCATCGCCGACTCGGTGTCCGATGACGAGTTGACGGCCCGCTTCGTCGTCCCATCTGTCTTCGATCGGGCAGTGCCCGCCCGGGTAGCAGCCGCGGTGGCCGACGCAGCCCTGGCCGACGGCGTCTGTCGTAGCTAAACCCGATACCAGAAACCGTGGTCCTACCGGTTCGAGCCGTCACTTTCGACCTCTGGAACACCCTGCTGACCAGCACCCCCGGAGCGGTCGAAACCAGATCCCAGTTCTGGCACCAGGTGGTCAACGAGCGTGGCTTGGACATCGACGACAATCTGATCCACCGAACCCTGTCGATACTGCCCGCGCGCTTTGACGAAGAGTGGCGGGCCGGTCGTCAGTACGGCCCCACCAGGGCCCTGGAGGAGTGCTTCGCTGCCTTCGGTGACCGTATAGATGCCGACGACCGGGACGCGCTTACCGAAGCATTCGAGTCGGCGTCGTTCGCCCTGGAGGTGGTTCCGGTGCCCGACGCTGCGCGCGTTCTGTCCGCGGTGGTGGATGCTGGCATCGCTGTCGGAATAGTTAGCGACACTTCTCTGGCAACCGGTCGGCACCTGCGAAAGTTTCTTGAACGCTACGGCATCCTTGGACACGTCACCTTTGCCGCTTTTTCCGACGAGGTCGGTGTTTACAAGCCTGATCCGGTGATCTTTCTCGCTGCAATGGATGGGCTGGGGATTGACGATCCGGCAAACGTCGCCCACGTGGGAGATCTGAAGCGAACCGACGTTGCCGGGGCCCGGGCCCTGGGTATGACCACGGTGCGGTTCCGGGGGGCGCTCGACGACCTGGAGGATGGGCTAGAGGCCGACCACGTAGTGGATCGACTGGACCAGGTCCCGGCGGTGCTGGGCCTGGTCTGACCACCGGCCCGATTGGCCCGACCACGAGGTTCGGGCGAGGATCGAGGGCGTGCGGTCCCTGTGGTTTCACCTGATGCCCTATCCGGACCTCCCGGACGGGTTCGCCGACCAGCACCGGTCGGTCTGGGTGGACATCGACCCCGGCCTCTACGACCCAGAGGTCGGACACCGGGCCTACCACGACTACCTCGACGAGTTGGAGTACGCGGCGTCGGTCGGTTTCGACGGAATCTGCGTGAATGAGCACCACGCCAACGGGTACGGCCTGATGCCCAGTCCAAACCTGATGGCGGCCACCCTGGCTCGGTCCACCGACGACGCGGCCATCGTGGTCATGGGCGACTCGCTGGCCCTCTACAACCCGCCCCTGCGGGTGGCCGAAGAGTTGGCCATGGTCGACGGCCTATCGGGCGGTCGTCTGGTAGCCGGTTTTCCGGTGGGCACGCCAATGGACACGTGCTTCGCCTACGGCATGAACCCACTTACCCTGAGAGAGCGCTACTACGAGGCCCATGACTTGGTCGTCCGAGCCTGGACCGCCGAGGAGCCGTTCGCCTTTAACGGCACTTACACGAAGCTCCGTTACGTGAACCCGTGGCCCCGCCCGGTCCAACAGCCACACCCTCCGATCTGGATTCCCGGAGGTGGGTCGGTGGAGACCTGGGAGTGGTGTGCCGAGATGGACTACGTCTACTCATACCTCTCCTACTTCGGGTACAAGGCGGGTCAGGCCACCATGCGGGGTTTCTGGCAACGGATGGCCGACCTGGAGCGGGAGCCGAACCCGTTTCAGGCTGGCTTTATCCAGTTCGTCGGGGTAGCCGACACTGATGCCGAGGCCCGCCGGTTGTACCGCGAGCCCGCCGAGTACTTCTTCAACCGGTGTTTGCACCTGTATCCGCCGTTTGCCGACCCGCCGGGCTACCAGACAGAAGCCACGGTCCGGGCCGGCGTGGAGGGCATGGTGGCCCGGGCCGCCGCACGGTCGGCCGGCAGAAAGAAGGCCCCGACGGGGTCGTCGACTGGCGGTGGCTTCACGTTCGACGAAATGGTCGAGCGCGGGTACGTGGTCATTGGGTCGCCGACCTCGGTAGCTGAACAGCTGGTAAACGTGGCCACCACGCTGAACGTGGGGAACCTGATGCTGCTCCTCCAGTTCGGGAACATGGACCGCGACCTGACCATGTTCAACACCGACCTGGTGGCCCGGGAGGTCCTCCCGGAGATCCGGGGACTCTTCGAGGACGAGTGGGAACACCGCTGGTGGCCGACCCCGATGGGGGCCGGCCGCCGCCGTTCGGTGGGCGGGGCTCGGTAACGGTGGACATCGAACGTCGGGAGGTAGCCACCGGATCCGGCCCGGTTACCACCTTTGAATTGGGCGAAGGTCCGGTGGTGGGGTTTCTCCATGGACCAGCGGGGCTGGACGAGCCGACGGCCTGTATGCGCGACCTCGCTGTCGACCACCGAGTGGTAGCGCCCTGTCTGCCCGGGTTTGGTCCCACGCCGGGAGACCCGACCCTGCGTACCGTCCACGACTGGGTGGTGTTCCTCTCGGAGTTGACCGACCGGCTGGGGCTGGTCGGGTCCCGGTGGGTGGCCTCTTCGGTGTCGGCCATGCTGGCTCTCGAGCTGGCCGCCGTCCGCCCCGAGGCGTTCCGGTCACTGGTGGCCGTCGCCCCAACCGGCCTATGGGACCCGAACGACCCCGGGGTCGACCTCTACTCGCTTTCCCTGACAGACCAGGCGGCCCACCTGGTGGCCGACGAGGAGGTCAGGATGGCACTAGCCGCCCTGCCCGAAGGACTTGACGCCGACGGCCTCGTCGAGTTAGGGGTCTCCCGTTACGTGAGGCGGAGAACTGCTGCCTCGCTGGTGTGGCCCTTACCCGACCACGGTCTGGCCGACCGCCTGCACCGGGTGGCAGCGGAGGTGGTGCTGGTCTGGGGGTCCGAGGACCGAATCGTGCCTCCGTCCTATGGCGAACGGTTCGCCGGCCTGCTCCCGGCGGCCACCGTGGCACCGCCGATCGCCGGGGCGGCCCACCTGGTTGCCCTCGACGCCCCGGCAGCCGTAGCGGCGATTGTGCGGAACGATTCCGGGTGAGTGGCCTGGAGGTCTTGGTCGTCGTCCTGGCCGTGGTGGCCGGTGCGGTGGCCCAGGCGTCAAGCGGGTTCGGGATCACCCTTATCTCGGCACCCGTTCTGGTAGCCGTGGAACCGGCGTTTCTCCCGCTCCCGATGATGATCGGCGGGATGACGGTCGGTCTGCGACACCTGGTGCGCGAACGGTCGGGGATCGAATGGTCGTACCTGTCCCGGTGCCTGGTCGGCATGCCGATCGGGGTGGTGCTCGGGCACCTGGCCACGGGCACGCTCTCCGAGAGCGGCCTCAAAGTGGCTGTTGGTGTGCTGATCGTCCTTGCTGTGGTGCTGGTCGCCGTCGGGTGGGCACCGCGGAGAGGTCGGTGGACCGCCCCGGTCTGTGGCCTGCTAGTGGCCTTTGGGGCCCGGGTGGCAGCTCTTCCCGGCCCGCCGTTCGTGATCCTCCATCACGACCGGTCCCCATCGATGATCCGACCCAACCTGTCGGCCCTGAACCTGGTGAACCTGGTGGTGATCGTCACCATCATGGCGACGGCTGGCCAAGTCACCGCCGCCGACCTCGGGCGGGGAGCCCTAGTCGCCGGGTCGGCAGCCATCGGCCTGGTGGTGGCGCCACCGGTACGGCGGTGGGTGGACCGGAGATGGTTCCGGCCCCTAATCCTGGTCCTGGCCGGGTTAGGGGGCCTAGCCGTAGTTGTGGGCGAGGTGGTCTGACACCCGGGTCCCACCCCTGGCATGGCTACTGGGCCGGATCGGGCGTTCAGGTAGGTTCGGGCCTTCCATGACCGCCATCCCGTGGCCCACCCCGCCTTACGCCGGCACCATCGGTCGTCTGACTGAGGACTGCCAGCCGGTCGCCCTCAAGATGGAGGGCGCCCCCGAGGGGGCGCCCAACGTGGTGATTGTCCTCCTGGACGACGTGGGCTTCGGGTCGTTCGGGGCTTTCGGCGGACCGGTTCCGGCCTCCGGACTGGAGCGGGTCGCTGCCGACGGCCTGCGTTTCAACCGGTTCCACACCACGGCTATCTGTGCTCCCACCCGGGCAGCGATGCTCACCGGCCGCAACCACCACACCGTGCACATGGGCCATATCACCGAGGCGGCGACCTCCTACCCGGCCTTCGACTCGGTCATCCCCCGGGAGGCGACCACGGTGGCCGAGGTGCTCCGCCAGAACGGCTACGCCACAGGGATGTTCGGTAAAGGCCACCTCACCCCGTCTTGGGAGAGGGGTCCGGCGGGACCGTTCGACCGCTGGCCTACCGGGTTGGGCTTCGACCGCTTCTACGGGTTCCCGGGCGCCGAGACCTCGCAGTTCGAGCCCGACCTCTACGACCAGACCACGCCGGTCGCCCCGTTTGAGGGGCGGGACGACTACCACCTCACTGAGGACATGGCCGACAAGGCCATCGAGTGGATGCAGAGGATCAGGGC
>Ga0066857_10000529_pt1 | contig 14288 bp, 10 predicted proteins | sample ETNtaG_2_FD_65602 | JGI IMG/M metagenome (GOLD analysis project Ga0066857, IMG submission 65602) | Marine microbial and viral communities from oxygen minimum zone, Eastern Pacific Ocean - ETNP201406SV203 | ecosystem: Environmental > Aquatic > Marine > Oceanic | place: Pacific Ocean: Eastern...
TTAGTTTATGCGAGTAAAACCACAAAGTAAATATATATACTAAGAAAAAAATAACTGCCCTAATAGAAATTAATAACGAAAGACAGATGCATAATAAATTTAAAGAAAAATACAAGGTCAGTTTCGTTCTTTTTCTTATAGTTTTATCAATACTAGACCGAATTGGCCTATTTATTATATCCTTTTCATAATCATAAAAATTATTAATTATATAGCCTGATGCAATTGCAATAGAAGAACATAAAATAATTGTAAATAAATATGGATCTAATATAATATCAAGAATATTCTCTTTATGGCCTAGAATAAAAATTGAAGTTAAATACTGAGCAATAGCTATTGCTAGAATATTATATAATCTTATAACTGAGAATAAACTAAAGAATTTAAAAATTATTGACTTCAAATTTTAAAGAAACTTAAACAGTAATTAAAAATAGTATACAACTTTTAACTTGTGATCTTTTAATTGTTTTCTTGCTACCTCAAAATTTTCTGTAAATCCTAATATATATCCTCCTCCTCCAGAGCCACACAATTTTAAGAAATAAGAATCATTGTCAATTCCTTTTTTCCACACACTATGGAATTCTTTAGGGATCATTGGTTTAAAATTTTTTAATACTATTCTTGATAATTTTTTGGTATTATTAAAGAGGGCACTTAAATCCCCATTAAGAAAATTGTCTACACATAAATTTGTGTGTCTAATGAATTTCTCATTCATGATTTTTCTAAAACCATCTTTTTTCATTTTTTCCATAAAAATATTAACCATTGGTGCAGTTGAACCAATCTTTCCACTATCCATTAAAAAAACAGCTCCATTTCCTATACTTTTTTGTGAGGGTATTCCTGTAACTTTTATGTCTTTTTTAGAATTAATTAAAATTGGTATGCTTAGATAGCTGTTAAGTGGGTCTAAACCAGAAGATTTTCCATGAAAATAAGATTCCATTATAGAAAAAATATTTTTAAGGTTGATTAATTTTTCTCTAGTTAAATTTTCTAATACAGTTGTTTTTTTAAATGCATATTTATCATAGACAGCAGCTACCAAGGCTCCACTACTTCCAATACCGTATCCTTCAGGAATAGACGAATTAAAATATAATCCTTTATCAATATCAGAACTAAACTTGTCTAAGTCTAATTTTATTTTTGATGATTTTAAATATTTTAAAAACCCTCTAAGAATTTTATTAGAAGCCTTAGATATGGAATTTATCTTATTTGGGATTTTTAAAGCCCCTTTATAAAAATTAAAAGGAATTGATAGGCCTTTGGAATCTTCAATAATTCCATATTCGCCAAAAAGCAAAATTTTAGAGTAAAATAATGGGCTATTCATATAGCAAATATATTACAAAATTACAATTGTACCGCTCCTGTGCCTACTTTATCCGATATAAATGAATAGTTTTTACAATATTTTTTTAATTCACTTTCTATAAATAATTCAACCTCCTTTTCTCCTTCTTTCGGATATAATACATGAACATTTGCTCCAGCATCCAAAGTAAAACAGACGGGAATCTTAGTGGTTTCTCTATAACTTTTTATACTATTTATTATCTTCAAAGTATTGGGTTTTACTAATACATATGACGGATTACTTGTCATCATCAATGCATGAAGCATCATTGCCTCTTCTTCTATTAAGCTTGTAAAAGAATGAAGATCGCCATCTTTTAATATTGATTTTAATCTAATTACATTCTTTTGGGCAATCTTATATCTCTTATCAGCATAAATATGATTTTTCATTAATTTATGACCTTGAGAACTGGAAACTTGTTTTGCCTCTGTATCAACCAACAGAATAGTATCATTATAATTTAAAAAATCCTTACAAATTTCATACGGATATTTAATAGAATATAAATCTGTGCTTTGCTCTAAGTCTATATGTTTTCCCCATAAGTTAATTCCCCCTAATATACTTCTACATGCACTTCCTGAACCAATTCTAGAGAGGAAGGAAGCTTTCTTATAAAAATATTCTTCTTTCATAGTTAAATCAAGATCTTTTTCCAGGGACATTATACACAAAGCCAATGCACTCATTCCGCTAGCTGAAGATGCAATTCCACTACTATGGGGAAAAGTATTTGCAGTAGTAACTTTAAAACTATATCCTTTTAAATAGCTGCAGTATTTTAAAATATTTCTAAAGAAAAGATCTATTTTAGGTTTAAATTCATCAATTTTCTTATCCTTATAATAAACATCAAATAATATATTATTATCAGCCTTACTTTTTTTATTCAACTCTAGGGTAGTAATTGTTCTGGAATTACTTAAAGTAAAACTAATAGATGTGTTTTTTGGGGTCTGATTCTTATTTTTACCCCAATATTTTATTAAAGCAATATTACTTGGTGATGACCATGTATAAGAGCTAGTATCAGGCAAATTAGTAAAGTTATTAGCTGTAAAATTCTCTTCAGACATAAAATAATATTGGATGGATTGTTGTGCGGGCGGAGAGACTCGAACTCTCACACCTTGCGGCACTAGATCCTAAGTCTAGCGTGTCTACCAATTCCACCACGCCCGCAAATTGATGTGCTAATATAAACAATACTTTCAATATTTAGATTATTCGTAAGATTAAAAGTATTCTCTGTTTTTGTATTTTTACTATATGAGTACAAAAGCTAATTCTAATTTTAATTTTTCCATTAAAGAAATTCAAAAATTAGTTAATATTAATTATGGCGTTACATGTACTTTGAAAAAATTAAATGGTGAGAAAGACTTCAACTATAGGCTTATAACAAAAAAGGGGAAGGCATATTACCTAAAAATATATCCTAAGAATACTGATTTAAATTTTATTATATTTCAAACTAAATTATTAAATCATTTATCTAAAAGAACAGGATCAAAAACTCCGAAAAATTTATTGTCTAAAAGTGGTTCTAACTATTCTATCTTTAGAGATAAAAAAGGCTTTATAAGATATTTCAGAATTAATTCATGGATAGAAGGCAGACTATGGTCAAAAATAAATCCTATTCCCAATAATCTAAGATTTGAATTAGGAAAAGAGGCTGGTATAATTACTAAAAAGTTGAAAAATTTTAAAAGTGATTTTGTTAATGCAGAAATGCAATGGGATATATCAAACTCATTATGGACAAAACAATATTTAAAATTTATAAAAAGAAGTAGTGAAAAAAAAATAATAAAGTCTTTTCAAAATAAGTTTGAGAAAGAATTGACAAAATTCAAAAAACTAAGAAAATCTTTTATCCATAATGATGTAAATGATAATAATATAATTGTTTCTAACAGCTTATATACTCCCGAAATTAATGGAATTATTGACCTTGGAGATTCTATTAATACACAAATAATAAATGATGTTGCAGTAACGTGTGTGTATGCAATGATGAAATGTGAAAATCCGCTTGAAGCAGGAGTTAATGTTGTTAAGGGGTATAATTCTGTATTTAAATTAGAAGAAGATGAAATTGAATTCCTATACCTAGTAATAGCTATGAGGCTTATCATATCAATAACAAAATCTTCAATTAATAAAATTGAAAACAAAGAAAATAAATATCTATTAATAAGTGAAGATGAAGCAATAAAATTAATTAAAAAATGGGATACAGTTAATCAGGAGTTAGCAACGTATTCTTTTAGAAATGCTTGTGGTTATACTGCTCACCCAAATGAAAACAAATTTAATAAATGGTCAAAAAATAGGGTTTTTAAAATAGCTGATATTTTCCCATCAATTAAAAAGAAAAATTTCTTCAATATTGATCTTAGTGTTTCCAGCAATTGGTTAGAAAATAAGCTTATTGGTAAGAATATTGACTTATTTGAAAATAAAATTAATTTGCTCAAAAAATTAAAAAGCAATTCAATTATTGCTGGAGGATACTTGGAGCCCAGGATTTTATATAACAGTAATAATTATTCAAGACCTGGAAATAATGGGATTGAAAATAGAACAATACATCTTGGTATAGATTTTTGGATAAATAAAAACACCCCAATCCATGCCTTTATTGATGGTGTAGTTGTTGTAAAGACAAATAATAACTCTAAAAAAGGATACGGGGGGCTAATTATTCTAGAGCATAAAGTAAAAAATTTAAAATTTTATAGTCTTTATGGTCATCTGTGTAACGTTAAAAGGTTAAAAATTAAAATTGGAGATAAAATTAAGAAAGGATCTGAAATAGGTATTGTAGGAGATTATAATGTGAATGGTAACTGGGCTCCTCATCTGCACTTCCAATTAATGCTAAATCTACTAGATTTTAAAAACGATTTTCCAGGTGTGTGTTACTACTCTGAAAAAAGTATTTGGAGTAGTATTTGTCCTGATCCAAATAAAATTTTTAAATCTAAAAATCTAAATACAAATAATCAAGATTCTAACGAAGTATTGATAAGTCTAAGAAAAAAATATCTTGGAAAAAATTTAAGTCTAAGTTATAATAAGCCAATAAAAATTGTTAGAGGTAAAGATCAATATTTGATCGATGATAATGGAAGAAAATATCTTGATACAGTAAATAATATTGCTCATGTTGGACATGAAAACGAGAACGTAGTTAAAGCTGGTCAAAAACAAATGGCTATTCTAAATACAAATACTAGATATCTTCATCCTAATCTTATTAGACTTAGTGAAGAAATACTTAAGACATTTCCAAAAAAACTAAGTACAATCTATTTTGTTAATTCCGGAAGTGAAGCAAATGAATTAGCGATTAGATTAATGAAAAATTATACGGGTCAAAATGATATTATTGTATTTGAAGGCGGATATCATGGCAGCACAAATAGTACCATTGAAATAAGCAATTATAAATACATGGGAAAAGGAGGTAGTGGTGAATCTAAACATGTACATTCAATTCCAATGCCAGATGTCTTTAGGGGGAAATATACGGGATTAGAATCTTCAAAAGATTATGTAAATGAAGTTGCTAAGAAAGTTGATAAAATTAAGTCAAAAGGAAAATCTATCGCAGGAATGATTATAGAGCCTATTATTAGTTGTGGCGGCCAAATTGAACTTCCAAATAATTTTCTCAAAAACACATATAAAATTATAAAAAAGAATAAAGGACTATTAGTATCAGATGAAATACAAACTGGTTTTGGAAGAGTTGGAGAAAAGTTTTGGGGATTTCAGTTACACGATGTAATTCCAGATATAGTAACTCTTGGGAAACCTATGGGTAATGGACATCCAATTGGAGCAGTTATCTGCACTAAAGAAATTGCCGATAAATTTAATAATGGAATGGAGTTTTTTAGTTCATTTGGCGGAAATCCTGTTTCATGTTCCATAGCTCTTTCAGTTCTAAAAGAATTGAAAAAAAACAAACTTCAAAAAAATGCAGAAATTATTGGAAATTATATTAAATCTGAATTGAAAAAAGTGAGTAAAGAATTCCCTATTATATCTAATGTAAGAGGTAAAGGTTTATTTCTAGGGTTTGAACTTACATCCAATAAATTAAATCCATTACCCGATCAAACTAACTACCTAGTTAATAGAATGAAAGAATATGGAATACTAATGAGTTCTGATGGAATTGATAAAAATGTAATTAAAATTAAGCCACCCTTAGTTTTTAATAAGGATAACACAGACACCTTAATATATTTTCTTAGAAAAGTACTAAAAGAAGATCCTATGAATATTAAATTATAGACTAGAACTTTCTTTCAGGATTATAAAAAGAAGTATCTATAATAGGAGTTTTTTCTGAAACAAAGTCTGAGACTAGTTTACCTGTTCCAGTACTCATACTCCACCCCGTCATATTATGTCCAGTAGCAATAACAATATTTTTAATTTTAGTAGACCTTCCAATATAAGGAAGTCCATCCGCAGAAATTGCTCTTAATCCAAAAACAGCTTTACTCCTAACATCTTCATTAATTTTTAAATTAGGGTAATAAGAACATGCAGAATTTGCAATTGCATCAACTCTATTTCTTCTTATATTATTATTATTAACAGAGGCTATTTCCATTGTTCCAGAAAATCTGGTAAAACCGTTCATTGGAGTAATTGCACATTTTGACTCTACAAGGATTGCAGGTAAATTTATTTTTGTTTCTTCACAAACATTCATGCTATAACCTTTCCCTGACTGTAACAATAATTTAATTCCTATTTTATTGCATAAGTAATTAGTCCAAGGTCCAGCGGCAAACACGTATTCATCAAATTCCATGTGCTGACCATCAAAAAATATTCTTTTTATTTTTTCACCTTCCAATACAAAATTATCAATTAATGTATTCTTGAATATCCTTACGCCTTTACGCAATAAGAATTCTTTAAGTACAGACATAAATTCACCTGGAGTTGAATGATGATCACATTTAAAATAGGCCCCGCCAATTGAATCAATTTCTACATCAGGCTCAAGCTGTTTTATTTCAGATTTATTAATCATTTTTGCCACTAGCCCATTTTCAATTGCTAATTTAACTGTATGCTCTTCATGTAGCATAGCTTTTTCAGTCTTACAAAGCATCAGAAGCCCTTTTTTTTCGTAATGAAATTTAAAGTTATTTTCATCTTTTATTTCCTGTAATAAATCTTGACTTAAAAGAGAAAGATTTAATATTCCTGGTATTGAATTTATGACATGTTTATCAGTACAGGACTTATAAAATGCATACATCCATTTAAAAAATTCTATATTAATTCTTGGCTCTATATATAATGGACTTGATGAATCAAACATCCATCTTATTCCTTGTTTTATAATACCAGGTGCTGCAAGTGGAATAATATGCCCTGGACATAGATATCCAGCATTAATATAAGAAGCTCCAGAGTCTAATGAAGATTTGTCAATTATAGTAACTTTATGACCATCTTTTATAAGATAATATGCTGAGCATAATCCTATAATACCTCCACCAATTATAGCAATATTTTTAGACATAGTTATATGACTTGAAATCCATAAGCATAAGGATCGTCTTTATCAATAATAATTTTATTGTACCCATATATCATTGCCCAACCCTTAATTTTTGGAATAATTGTCTTTTGTGAACCCATTATTGATTCCTCTTTAATTGTTCCAATGAATTTAGAACCTATATAGCTCTCATGAATAAATTCATCATTTAATTTTAATTTACCCTTAAAGTACATTTGGGCCATTCTTGCTGATGTTCCTGTTCCACATGGAGATCTGTCAATTGCTTTATCACCATAAAAAACTGCATTTCTTGAACAAGAAGATGGATCGATTTTATCACCTACCCATAGTATGTGTGAAACATCCTTGATAGTAGAATCTATTGGATGAATAAACTTTTCTGGAAATTCTAAATTAATTTTACTTCTTATTTCTTGGGAATATCTAATTATATCACTAGCTGTATAATTTTCTATTCCTGAAAAATTTTTTTGATAGTCAATTATAGCATAAAAATTTCCTCCATACGCAACATCGAAATTTATTTCACCTAATTCAGTTGAAATTATACTTAAATCTTCTGAGCATAAATAGCTTTCAACATTAGTAAGCTCTACCCATTTAACTTTTCCTTTTTCATATAAATAATTTATTTCAATAATTCCTGCAGGAGTTTCAATTTTTAACACTCCATCTTTTTTAGGCTTGATGAGTTTTTCTTCAATTGCAATCGTAACAGCTCCAATCGTTCCATGGCCACACATTGGTAAGCATCCTGAAGTTTCTATGAATAAAATGCTGAAATCATTTTCCGAATTATGTGGTGGATAAATCATAGCTCCACTCATCATATCATGACCCCTTGGCTCAAACATTAATCCCTTTCTAATCCAATCATATTTTTGTAAAAAGAATTGACGTTTTTCACTCATATCTTTGCCTTCAAGTATTGGAGCTCCTTCAACTACTAATCTAAGAGGATTTCCGCAGGTATGGGCATCAATACAAGTAAAGCTAGTTTTATTCATTTTTAGTTTTATTAATGTATTTGTTTATTCTCTCTTCTAGAATAGATAAAGTAACCGTTCCCTGTGATAAAATAACTTCATGGAAATCTCTAATATTAAATTTATTTCCGAGCTGATCCTTTGCTTTTTTTCTTAATTCACGAATTTTAATTTCACCAATTTTATAGGATAATGCTTGACCTGGCCATGAAATATATCTATCTACCTCAGTATTTATCTCATGTAGGGATAACGCTGTATTCTTTGACATATATTCTACTGCTTCTTCTCTTGTCCATCCCATAGCATGTATTCCTGTATCTACAACAAGACGACATGCTCTCCACATTTCATATGTCAATTTTCCAAATTGCTCATATTTAGTAGTATATATTCCCATATCATCAGCTAAAAATTCACTATATAAACCCCATCCCTCACCAAATGCTGATAAATATAAATTTCTTCTAAATCTCGGTATGCTATCTCCCAATTCATTATTCAATGAACCTTGAAGATGATGACCAGGCACTCCTTCATGAGCTGTAAGTGCTGGAATAGTATATAAAGTTCTGCTTTTAAGATCATATGTGTTTACCCAATAATATCCTGGTTCAGTACTATTTTTAGATGTACCAACATATCTTCCCCCTGTATACTTAGGAGCTATTGCATCTGGTACAGGCGCAACTCCGTAAGGTTTTCTTGGCAGTGTTTTGAAAAATTTTGGAAGTTTTGCGTCTATTCTTTTTGAAATATCTCTTGCAAACATTAATAATTCTTTAGGTGTTTTAGCATAAAACCTCTCATCTGTTCTTAAAAATTTAAAAAAGTCATCAAAGCTTCCCTTAAATTTTAAATCAGAAATTATTTTTATCATTCCCTGTCTAATTCTATTAACCTCATCTAATCCTATTTTATGGATTTTATCTGCATTATAGCTTTTACTAGTGGTATAAAAATTAATTCTATTTTGATAATAATCTAATCCATTTTCAATTTCAGAAATTCCAATTTTAGTTCTTGTATTTGGAAAATATTCATTTTCAAAAAATTCTTTGATTCTTTTAAATTCAGGTATAACTGATTCTTCTATTGCCTTTTGACCTTCATACAATATTGAATCAATTTGACTCTGATTTAAATCATCTGGCAAATTCTTAAAAGGAGAATAGAAATAATTGTCTTTATGATGCCTAGTAATATGATCATTATAAGTTGATTCGTATCCTTTAAAAATAACAAGTGGTTGAGATACTCCTTTTGATAATCCCTCTCTAAGGTTAACAAAATATTGATCTACATAATCTGGAATTGAATTTAATTTGTTTAAATAATTTTTTACCTGATCATAATTATAGAGCGGTCTAACCATATACCCTAAACTACTATGAAAACCAGCGTCTGATAGTAATGGATTTAGGTATCTCTCAAATTCATAATAATCAATAATATCTTGAAGTTTAAACCCTAGTAATTTAAATGAAATTTTATCATTATCGTCTAAGTATGTGGTATCTATTAATGATAATCCTAATAAAAGTTCATTAGCAAAATCAGCTTCATTCTTATAATGTTCTTTTGTTACTAAACCTAATGGATACTTTTTTGAATCATATCCTTCATGGTTTTGATAAGTATTAATTACTTCATTTAAGTGATCTGAATTTTTATTGCTTTTAAATTGATTGCAAGACTGAATAGTGACTATTAGCAAGACTATTGTAATTATTCTGTATAAGTTCATAATAAGTTTTATTTTTCAAAACGACATTCTCCTTTTCGAGTTATTACTCCATTTATAGTTCGTTTTATCTTTAATGGATTGTTGTTTTTTAATTCATCTGGAAGTAATGCATCAGGAAAATCTTGAAAACTAAATGGTCTTACCCATCTTTTTATAGAGTGGATTCCAACTGCTGTAAACCTACTATCCGTTGTTGCAGGATATGGTCCTCCATGAAGCATTGAAGGACAAACATCTACTCCTGTAGGAACATCGTCAAAAATTATTCTACCTACTCTTGACCCAAGTAAATCAATTACATCGTTATTTTGAGATATTTCATCTTTTTCGCCAATAATTGTACCTGTAAGTTGGCCTTGTATAGAAGAAATAACTTTTTTTAAATCATCCATGTCATTACATTTAATAATCAAAGAGAATGGGCCAAACACTTCATGATGTAAATTCTTGTTTTGAATAAAAACATTCGAATTAACAGTTGATAATATATGTTTTGGATAATTTTCCTTATTAATCAAATTTGATTGATCATATATCTCAACATCTTTATTAGATGTTATTTGATTAGCATTTAAATTATAAGCATTAAAAATATTAGGATGCAACATACATGAAGGTTCAATTTTCTTTAACTCTGAAGATAGACGTTCGATAAATCTATCCATTTCATCTCCATTAACAGAAATTATCATACCAGGATTTGTACAAAATTGTCCTGATCCAACTGTAATTGATTTAGCAAAATTAATTGCCAAATTTTCATAATCATTTTTAATTTTATTAGGCATGATTATTATTGGATTTGTACTACCCATTTCAGCAAAAACTGGGATAGGTATATCTCTTTTTGATGCTAAATCATATATTGATCTTCCTCCTTTTAGACTTCCAGTAAAACCAACTGCTTTAACATTTGGATGTTTTACTAATTGAACTCCAACACTTATGCCTTTACTATTTAAATTAGAAAAAACACCATCAGGCATTTTATTTTTCTTAACGGCACTTATAATTGCACTCGCTACTATTTCCCCTGTGCCTGCATGCATAGGGTGAGATTTTACAATAACAGGACATCCAGCAGCTAAGGCTGAAGCGGTATCACCGCCAGCAGTTGAATAAGCTAGTGGAAAATTACTTGCTCCAAAAACAACTACTGGACCAAGTGGTATCATCATTTTTCTTAAGTCAGGTTTTGGAATTGGTTCTCTATCAGGAATAGCTGTGTCAATTGAAGCTTCTACCCAACTACCATCCAAAACTAAATCTGCAAAAGATCTTAATTGACCTATTGTTCTTTTTAATTCACCTCTAGATCTTCCAGCTGGCAATCCAGTTTCAGAGCAATAAACTTCAAGCAAAGTATCACTAATAAATGAAATTTCATCAGCAATAGAATTTAAAAATTTTGATCTTTCATTTGGAGTAGTTTTTTTATAATCTTCAAAAGCATTTTTTGCAAGATCTAAACTCTGATTTATTTCATCATTATTTGCTTCATAAAAAATTTGATCATTTTTTTTATTTAATTCTGGATTAAATGTTTGAAATGTTACATTACCTGAAGAAGATAGTTTGTTGCCAATAAAATTTTTACCTGTAAGCATATAGTTGTTTAATAATTATATTTTGATAAATCTGGCCTTGATTCTAATGCAGTTTCTATTATAGAAATAACTGATTTTCTTTCTTCACCGCTTAAAGGCAATCTAGGAGCTCTAACGTTCTCTGACCCCAAACCTGTATAAGTCTCAGCCAGTTTAATATTTTGAACCAATTTTGAGTTAATATCCAATTCTAATAGAGGAAGGAACCATCTATATATACTTATTGCATCATCAATTTTTCCTGTTTTCTGTAATTTATATATAGCGACTGTTTCATTTGGAAATGCGCAAACAAGACCAGCTATCCAGCCAACTGCACCCATTATTAGACTCTCCAATGCTACAGTATCTACACCAGTCATTATTTTTAATCTATCACCAAATCTGTTTTTTATCCTAGTAACATTCGTCACATCTCTTGTAGATTCTTTAACTGCTTGAATATTCTCAAATTGAATTAACTGATCAAACATATCAAGGGTTACTTCAATTTTATAATCTACTGGATTGTTATATATCATTATTGGAAGAGAGGTGTTTTTTGCAATTTCCTTAAAATATGTAACAGTCTCTACATCACATGATTTGTAACGCATTGGTGGTAATACCATTAATCCAGATGCTCCATTTTCTTCTGCAGAGATAGCTGAATTTACAGCTTCTTTTGTTGATTGTTCAGCAATATTTACAACAACAGGTATTTTTCCGTTAGTTAGTTGTATTGTATTTTTTGTTAAAATATTTTTCTCATCATTAGTCAGCGTACTTGCCTCCCCTAAAGAACCTCCAAGAACAATAGCGCTAACACCTGCATCTAATTGCGCATTTATATTTTTATTAAATAAATCTAAATCTAGCTTGTCATCGTCAGTAAACTTAGTGGTAATTGCCGGCATGACACCTTCCCAATTCATAAGCGTTATTTTTTATTGAATATAAGATTTTTTTAAGACATTAAATAATCTAGTTTAACATAAACAGATCTGATGCTATACCATCTGAAAGGAATCTTCCTTTACTAGTTATCTTAAGACACTTTTTATCTAATACTAATAATTTTTTGTCAATTTTAACTTTTGATTTATCTAATAGATAGTTCTTAAATTTTTCTCCAAGCTGCTTCTCAATATCATTCAGTGATATTCCCCAAATTGTACGTAATCCAGTCATAACCATCTCATTATATACATCGATTTCTGTTAAATTCTCAATTGTTATTGGAAGCTTATTTTTTTCTAATGAATTTATATACTTCATATTGTTACTTACATTCCAAATCCTTTTTTTACCATTAAAAGAATGAGCAGATGGTCCTAGTCCTATATATTTTTTTCTTTGCCAATATGCACTATTGTTTTTTGATTCATAATTCTTTAGTGCAAAGCTAGATAGCTCATAGTTTGAATATTTGCATTTTTCTAATTCAATTACTATTATTTCATTCTGTCTCATTAAGGTTTCATCGTTTATATTATCAATTTTTCCTTTTTCAATTAATTTGCTCAAAATGGTATTTGGTTCAACTGTTAGTGCATAAGCTGAAATGTGTGGGAGATTATAATTTTTAGCTGTTTTTATATTTTTTTTCCACTTATGATCCGTTAATCCAGGTATTCCATAAATAAGATCTATTGAGATATTATCAAAATATTTTTTAGTTAATTCTATTGAATTCTTTGCTTGACTGGAATCATGGGATCTATTCATTAACTCAAGATCCTCATCAAAAAATGATTGAATTCCAATGCTAATTCTATTAAAATTCTCTGATAATTCTTTAATTTTATCTTTAGTTAAGTCATCAGGGTTTGCTTCAATAGATATTTCAGCATTTTCCACAACATTGAAATTTGAGTAAATACCATTTAAAATTCTATTTATTTCTTTTACATCTAAAATTGTTGGCGTACCACCTCCAAAATAAATTGTATTAACACTTTCACCTGCTAACTCTTTTTTTCTTAATTGAGTTTCCTTTACTATAGATTCTACAAATGTATTTTTATTTTTTAAAGACGTAGAAAAATGAAAGTCACAATAAAAACATGCTTTTTTACAAAAAGGTATATGAATATATATTCCAGCGATAACTAAACTAATTTATCTTTGTTTTTACTTACATAACTACTCCAACTTGAATATTTTTTATTACCAGAAATATTTCCCTCATTATAAAAATGACATACCGCAGCTGCAAGACCGTCAGTTGCATCTAAATTCTTCGGAAGATTTTCTATTTTTAATAAGTTCTGTAACATCTTTGCAACTTGCTCTTTACTAGCATTACCATTTCCTGTTATAGACTTCTTAATCTTCTTTGGGGAGTATTCTGTTATTGGAATCTCTCTAGATAAACCCGCAATCATTGCTACTCCTTGTGCTCTACCAAGCTTTAACATACTCTGAACATTTTTTCCATAAAAAGGAGCTTCTATAGCAATCTCGTCTGGCTTGAAATTATCAATCACCTCAATAGTTCTTTCAAAAACTAATTTTAGCTTCAAATAATGATCTTTATACTTAGTTAAGTTTAATTCATCCATTTGAATTAACTCCATTTTCTTATTGACAACCTTAATTAGACCAAAGCCCATTATAGTAGTTCCTGGATCAATTCCTAAAATTATTTTTTCATTTGACATGGAGAACTTTTTTATTCTGTTGATACATATATCGGCAAAGAAAATTTAACATTAACCTGTTGTCCTCTTTTAATCGCTGGAAATATCTTTGGTAATTTTTTTATACTACTCTTAAATGATAAATCTATAAGACTTCTTAAGTCAATTATACTCTCATCAACAATTAATTCATCAAAATCAATTTCACCATCTTTTGAAATAATAAACTTAAGTATTACTGTATCCTGAATAATTCTGTTTACAGTCTTTGTATTGCTTATTAAATCAACAGATATTTGATTACTAAGAGTAAATATAAAACACTCCTTCTTTAATGATAATGATGATAAAGAATCACAAGTACTAAATGATGGATATTCGTC
>Ga0066857_10000536_pt1 | contig 14162 bp, 9 predicted proteins | sample ETNtaG_2_FD_65602 | JGI IMG/M metagenome (GOLD analysis project Ga0066857, IMG submission 65602) | Marine microbial and viral communities from oxygen minimum zone, Eastern Pacific Ocean - ETNP201406SV203 | ecosystem: Environmental > Aquatic > Marine > Oceanic | place: Pacific Ocean: Eastern...
TTAGCGAACCTGAAAAGAGCAAAACAAAAGGACAAAAAATGAAAAATTTTTTTCTAATTTTAATTTTTATGCAAGGAACAATAATGACCCAAGAAAAAACCCCAACACAAACCCCCTATGGATTTGAACACACCAAAGAGTCTGGGGGAATACAAGAATATAAAATGACAAACAATGAATTAACAATATTGCTAAAAGAAGACCACAGTGCGCCTGTCGCAACCTTTATGGTAACCTACAACGTTGGGTCTAGAAACGAAGCAATCGGGTATACGGGATCAACCCACCTTCTGGAACACTTAATGTTTAAGGGGTCTAGAAAATTTAACACAGACAAAGGGAATTCGGTTTTTCAGCTTTTACAGTCTTTAGGATCTAGAATGAACGCAACAACCTGGCTAGACAGAACAAACTACTACGAAACCATGCCAAGCGAACACCTTGAAACCGCCATCGAAATTGAAGCAGACAGAATGAGAAATGCCTTTATTAAAGAAGAGGACAGGCAAGCCGAAATGACTGTTGTCAGAAACGAGTTTGAAAGAGGACAAAACAACCCTCTCGGAGTTTTGGACGAACACATTTGGGCTACAGCTTATTTAGCCCACCCCTACCACCACTCAACCATTGGGTGGAAAGCCGATATTGAAAACGTTTCCATAGAAAGGCTTAAGAAGTTTTATGACACTTTTTATTGGCCAAACAACGCAACGGTTACAATCGTTGGAGACTTTGAAACAAACGAAGCTCTTGCGCTGGTTAAAAAACATTTTGGCAGGATTCCAAAAAGCAGAAATGAAATTCCAGAAGTTTACACAGAGGAACCAAAACAAGAGGGACAAAGAAGGGTTTTGCTTAAAAGGGCCGGACAACAAGGAGTTGTTGGAATTGCTCACAAAACACCTTCAGCGACACACGAAGATGCCCCAAGCTTTTTAGTGCTATCTTCCATTCTTTCTTCTGGAAAAAACAGCAGGTTTTATAAAAACATTACAGACAAAGGACTCACCACAGGCGTTTTTATTTGGGACTCTTTGTTTAGAGACCCAGGGCTTTTTGCGGTTTATGCGAGCCTTACCCCAGGAACCGAACACGAAAAAGTAGAAGCTCTTATTATGGCAGAATATGAAAAAATTAAGAAAGAGGGCGTAACAGACGAAGAAGTTGAAAAAGCAAAAGCACAACTTATAGCCGCCATAAAATTTAGACAAGACGGCTCTTTTGCTGTTGCGGGATCCCTGAACGAAGCAATCGCTAGCGGAGACTGGACGCTTTTTACAACCTATGAGGAAAGACTAGCAGGGGTTACAAAAGAAACCGTTAATGCGGTTGTAGAAAAATATTTTCTTGAAGACCTAAGCACCGTTGGACACTTTATTCCAAAGGTTGGCGGAGGCCAGAAAGGAAAAAGAGGTCCTTCGGGCGCCACAGAGCTTGCAGAGATAAAAAAACAATATTTTTCTAAGGAAGAAGAAGAAAAAGAAGAAGGAGCCCTTGCAAGCCAGGTGAAAAGCTCTGAGCCCGTAGAAGGGATTAGGCTCTTTACCCTAGAAAGAGGGTCGGGCGTTGTTACTCTTTCTGGAAGTTTTTTGGGCGGAGACATTTATGCTCCAAGCGAAAACAAAAGAATACCAGACGTTGTTGTTTCTATGCTTGATCAGGGAACAGCGAAAAGCTCAAAATTTGAAATAAGCGACAAAATTGAAAAGGCCGGAGCAATGCTAAGGTTTTCTAACGGAAAAGCAAGAGTGGGTTTTAATGGAAAGTTTCTATCCGAAGATACGGCTCTTATAATAGGGCTTTTGTCAGAACAGCTACAGCTCCCTGCGTTTAATGAAGAAGAGCTTGAAAAGACAAAGAAGAGAATGGTTACAGCCTATAAAAAAAGCAAAGAAAGCACGAGAGGAAATGCTTTAAACAACATGTTGGAAGGTTTTTATTCTGAAAACCACCAAAATGCGCCGAACAATGCTGATGAGTCTATTAAAAATATTGAAAAAATCACAACAGAAGACTTAAAGGCCTACCACAAGGCCAACTATGGAAGAGGAAGCATGGTGGTAGTTGCTGTTGGGGACGTAGACCATGCTGAACTTTCGAACATTATAATAGAAAACCTCAAAGACTGGCAAACCTCCCCCCTTGAGGAAAAAAAGGAAACCGAAAAAGGAACAAAGAACGCAGGAAAAGCATACGTAACAATGCAAGACAAAACGAGTACAGACTTTTTAGTTGGCGTGCCGCTTGGAATAAACAGAGATCACCCAGACTACAGACCTCTTTTTGTGGCAAGCTATATTTTGGGCGGAAACTTTTCGGCAAGACTAATGCAAACAGTTCGAGTAAAAGAAGGGTTAACATATGGAATCCGCTCTAGCATGTCAGGCTTTGGAAACGACACAGACGGATATTGGTATGTTGGAGGAACTTTTGCTCCAGAGCTTCTTTCAAGGGGAGAAAGCTCCACGCTTAGAGAAATTAAAAAGTGGGCAAAAGACGGAGTTACCAACGAGGAGGTTGCTGTGGCGAAGTCTACGCTAACAGGGTCCTATAAAGTTGCCTTTGATTCAACGGGCGGACTGGCAGGAGGAATTTTGGCTGCCGTTGTTGACTGGGGAGGGCTTTCTTACTTAGATGATTTCCCAGAGAAAACTAACAGCATTACCCCTGAGCAGGTAAACGACGCAATTAAAAAATATATTTCTGTTGAAGACCTCTATGAGGTTGCCGCGGGATCTATTGATCAAGAAGGAAACCCTCTCGAAAAAGAGTGAGAGTAATTTTGATAGCAGCCATCACGCTAGATGGTTTTATTGCGAGATCACCAAAAGACAAGATGGGGTGGTCGCTAGACCAACCTCTTTTTAAAAAACAAACAACAAACCACACGGTTTTTGTTGGCTCAACAACTGCGAAACTTTTGACCTCCCTTCTTCCAAACAGAAACCTTGTTGTCATTAATAGAAACTCAAACCCGAAAACCCTTCTTTCTTCTGTAAAAGAAGAATCCTGTTTTGTGGCAGGAGGGTCTCGAACCAATCTTTTGTTTTTTAAAGAGATTACAGACATGTTTTTAACCCCCCACCCTCTTTTTTTTAAAAAAGGGCTCCACCTTTTTCATGGAGGACCAAAAAAAACAGAAACAAAGCTAAACAAACGATTAAGGGTTGACTCTGTTAAAGATTTGTATCAATATCAATATACCGTCAAATGAAAAAAGCGCTCCAAATATCTGTTGTTTTTTTGTTAGTTGCTGGGGCTCTTTTTATAAAAAACTATTTAAAGCCCACAGAAATTCTTTATAGCGGAACAATTGAAAACCAAAACATAATAGCCCCTGTTGAGGTTTATTTTGATGGTTATGGCGTTCCGCATATTTTTGCAGAGAACGATGACGACATGTTTTTTGTTGCTGGGTACCTTGGGGCAAGAGACAGGCTCTTTCAAATGGCCTTTATGAAATACACCTACAAGGGACAGCTTTCAAGCGTTGTAAACGACACCCTTTTTCCTGAGGACAAATTTTTAAGAACCCTGGGCTTTGAGTCAATTGCAGAAAAAACCCTAGAAAAAATTCCAGAAAGCCTTTTGTCTCACCTTCAAAAAACGTGTGACGGAATAAATGCTTACGCCCAGTCTCTAAGCCCAGCAGAATATCCGCTTGAGTTTAGACTTGTTGGAATAGAACAACTACCAACCTTTGAACCCAAAGATATTGCCGGCCTCTCAACCCTAATGGCGTGGGAGCTTCAAGGCGGCTGGGACTCAGAACTCTTTTTTGGAGCAATACAAGAACAGTTTGGGCCCGAGCACCTGGCAGACATTCTTCCCGGATATAGACCAAACTATATTACAATAGCTTCTTCAGACAACGTTCTTTTGTTGGGGTACCAAGAGTTTGCAGAAAAAGCAAACGGACTGAGTAATGCCATAAAAACAGAAAGGTCTGGTTATGGATCAAATGTTTGGGTTGTTTCTGGTGAAAAAACCCTAACAAAAAAACCTTTGTTGGCAAATGACCCCCACCTGGCCTTTAATCAGCCGCCGTGGTGGTATGAGATTAGGTTAAAAAGCAATAACTACAATTTTGGTGGATATGGTTTGTATGGATTTCCTCTGCCGGTTCTTGGTCACAACGAGCACATAGCATGGGGGTTTACAAATGTGATGGCAGACGACATGGATTTTTATGTTGAAAAACTCAATGAAGACCTAACAGAGTATTATTTAGATGGGAAATGGGTTCCTCTAACAATAAAAAAAGAAACTATGAAGCTAAGATCTGGAGAAGAAAAAGAAATAATAATTAAATCAACTCACCGCGGGCCCATTGTTTCCGGAATACACCCAGACGCAAAAAACAACAACAGAGCAATTTCGTTTAGATGGACAGAGTTTGACGCTTTTGATGAAACAACAGCCATGTTTGGAATGGCAAAAGCAAAAAACTGGGAAGAGTTTTCTGAGGCCAGCAGAACTTTCGGTGCCCCAGGCCAAAACCTTACATACGCCGACACCCAAGGAAACATTGGTTGGCGCCCAGGGGTAAAAATTCCAATAAGAAAAGGGGCAGAAGCTCTTCTTCCTTTTGACGGAACAACAAGCAAGCACGATTGGCAGGGATACGTTCCTTTTGAAGAGATGCCTTTTTTGTTTAATCCGGAAAAGGGGTATATCTCAAACGGAAACAACAAAACAATAGATAGCTCGTACCCCCACTACATTTCTAGGTATTGGGCAGACCCAAGCCGCGCAACCCAAATACAAAGAAGGCTAGAGGGCCTAGAAAAGGCAAACATAAAAGACATGGCAGGGATTCAGAACGACATCACATCCCCTTTTGCGCAAGAATATTTAAAAGTTTTTACAAAAATATATAGAAAAGAATCTTCCACCGAGGGAGACAGAATACACGCCCTGTTAAAAGACTGGGACGGAAAAGAAACAGTTGAATCTCAGGCAACCCTTGCCTTTCACCTTTTATATCTTGCTATAGTAGAGAGTCTTTTTGAAGACGAGCTAAGACTTCTTGGAAAAGATTCAATGAAAACCCTTTTAAGCCTAAGGTATATAAAGTCTCTCGCTGTGCGCAAAGCCTTCGAAGAAAAAAGTTCTTTATGGATAGACAACGTTAATACCCCAAAAAAAGAAACGCTCGAAGACATTGTTAATCAGTCTTTTAAGCAGGCCGGAAAAAAGCTGGCTACACTTAAAGAAAAAACCTGGGGAAGCGTGCACACCCTAACAGTTGAACACCGACTCGACGAAGACCCCCTTGTAAAAAAATGGATTAATTTTAGTGTTGGACCGTTTCCTATGGCAGGATCAGACAAAACCCCAAGAGCGGCAAGTTACAAAGAAAGAAACCCTTTTGGAGTTGTAGCGGGCGCATCAATGAGAAGAATCATTGATCTGTCTAATCTTGATAACGGCTTAAGCGTTCTTCCAACCGGGCAATCAGGCCTTTTTGGATCAAAACACTATGATGACCAGTCTTCTCTTTATAACAGTGACAGCTACAAACCTTTCCAGTTTCACGAAGAAACTATAAAAAACGACCCTAGCATGAAAAAGCTTCTTTTTTTACCAGCTAGTCGTTAACGAAAACCAATTTACCAAGAACGCCTCTTTCAGCAATTGCCTTAATTGATGCAACAGCATCCTTCATGGGAACTGTGTTTGAAATGAAAGGAGTAATTTTCCCCTCGCCAAGCAGCCTGCCTATTTCAGCCAGATTTTTTGTGTTTTGTTCTGGCTCTGTGGCCTGAAACCTACCAATAAACACACCGGAAACAGCACACCCCTTTAAAAGCATTAAGTTGGTAGGAAAAGACGGAATTTTTCCGCCAGCAAAACCAACCACCAGGTAGGTTCCTGCCCAGCCAATTGCCCTTAGGGCCGGTTCGGCATAGCAGTCACCAACAGGGTCATATATAATGTCATAACCGCCCTTCTGGCTTTTAGCCTTTAGTTCTTGCGTAAAAGCAACCTGCTCTTCTTTGCTTAGTCTGTTTGTTCCATAAACAATGACCTCGTCTGCTCCGTAGCTAGCACAAACCTCAGCTTTTTCTTTGGTAGAAACCGCAGCTACAACGCGAGCGCCGTACGCCCTTGCAATGTCAACCGCTGCAAGACCAACTCCTCCAGAAGCCCCTAAAACTAGGACTTCATCACCTTTTTTAATGCTTGCTCTTTGTACAAGTGCATGCAAGCTTGTGGTGTAGACCATAAACATTCCGCCAGCCACATGAAAGGGCAACCCCTTGGGCAACGGAAACGTAAAATTTTCTGGAACAACAATTTTTTCAGCGAAAGCCCCAAAGCCCTTAAAAAAGGCTACCTTGTCGCCTACCCGAAAAGAAGAAACCTTTTTTCCAACCTCGCTTACAACCCCCGCGCCTTCATGTCCAGGAGAGAAGGGGAGCTCGGGCTTAAATTGATAAAGCCCTTGAACAATAAGGTTGTCTGGATAGTTTAGCCCAGCGGCCTTTACATCAACAACTATTTCACCTTCTCCCGGAACAGGGTCTGGAACCTCTTCCCAAGAAAGACTTTCTACGGGGGCAAACTCTTTACACATAATCGCTTTCATTTCTGCCTCCTACTAATGTTTAAAAACTCTTGTTCCGGTAAACACCATTGAAATTCCGTGTTCATCACAAACCTCTATAACTTCTTTGTCTTTTATGGAGCCACCGGGCTGTATAATTGATTTTATTTTATATTTTGCCATTAAGTCAACAGAATCTCTAAAAGGAAAAAAAGCATCTGAAGCAAGAACCGCACCAGCAGGAACCCTGGTTTTTGTTAGCGCATATTTTACAGCATCAACCCTGCTTGTTTGTCCCCCAGAGATACTAATAATTTTTTTGTTATATGCTACCACCACAGCATTTGACTTTGTATGTTTTACCGCTTTCCACGCAAGAGCAAGAGCTGAAAGCTGGGTTTTTGTTGGTGTCTTTTTAGTGACGGTTTTTAGTTTTGAAGCACTTATTTTTGAAAGATCTGTTTCTTGTATAGCCCACCCACCAGCAATTTCTTTCCCAAAGCTCTTTTTAGGCTTGTATTTTCCAAGAGAAAGTACCCGAAGGTTTTTCTTTTTTGAAAAAAGAGACAATGCTTCACTCTCAAAGCTGGGGGCAATAATAATTTCAAAAAAAACCTTGTTTAGCTCTTTCGCCGTTGAAAAGTCACACCTTTTATTCATTGCAACAACTCCGCCAAAAGCTGAGAGAGGGTCTACCTTCAGCGCATTTAAAAAAGCGGCTTCTGGTGTTTTGTCAGAACCAAGACCACAAGGAGAACCGTGTTTTACAATTACACAGGAAGGCTCTTTGAACTCATGAAGACATAAAAGAGCCGCTTCTCCATCTAAAAAATTGTTATAGGACATTTCTTTTCCTTGGATTTGTTTTGCTTGCGGCAGACCAAAAGACCCGTGCTTTTCTTTTAAAACAAAAGCTTTTTGGTGCGGGTTTTCCCCGTATCTTAAGTGCAGAGCAGACTCCTCTAGCTCTGTTGAAATTGCACGATCATAAGAAGCACAACAATCAAACGCCTTGCCCGCCAACCTCAATCGATCTTTTTCGCTCACCCCGCCACTGCTAATTGATTTTTGTATGCTTTTATAGTCTTTGGGGTCAACCACAACAGAAACCCACTTGTTGTTTTTTGCTGCAGAACGAATCATTGTTGGTCCACCAACATCAATGTTTTCAATTTTTTCTTCAAGAGAAGCCTTTGGGTTTTTTGTAACAGCCTCAAAAGGATAGAGGTTGCACACCACAAGGTCAATCCACCCTATTTTGTTTGTTTTGGCCTCCTTTTTATGAATGTCTCTTTGGCCCAAAATTCCACCAGCAATTTTTGGGTGCATTGATTTTACTCTTCCATCAAAAATTTCGGGAAACTTTGTTATTGACGAAACAGAAACAACAGGAATCCCCGCGTTTTTTAAGGTTTTTGCTGTTCCTCCGGTAGCAATAATTTTTATTTTTTTCTTTTTTAAAAATTTTCCAAAAGAAACAAGACCTGACTTGTCGGAGACAGACAAAAGAGCTGTTTTTGGCATTATTTTTTTATTCATTTTTTTTCCAACCCCTTATCGCTTCTATAAAAGCTTCGCCCTCTAGTCTTTGAACCTTGTTTTTTAAAGATCCAACTGTGTCCTCCGGGTCTACAACACACTTTTTCTGAACCAAAATTGGACCCTCGTCCACCCTAGTTGTTACGAGGTGAACAGTGCATCCGGTTTCTTTGTCCTTCGCATCTAAAACTTGTTGATGAACGCTTTCGTTCATTCCTCCAGCATGCTTTGGTAACAAAGAAGGGTGTACGTTTACAATTTTCCCCTCCCAGGCCGAAACAAAACCCCTAGAAAGGATTCTCATAAACCCAATAAGCAAAACCAAATCTACCTCTTTTCCTTTCAACCTATCAGAAATTTCTTTGTCAAAACTTTCTCTAGCCTTGTCTCTGTGATCAATAAAAAAATGATCAATATTATATTTTTTTGCTTTTTCTAAAATAAGAGCATCCTTGTTGTTGCTAATGATGACCTCAACAGATGCACCCAGCTCTCCTTTTTGGATTGCGTCCACAATTGGCACAAGGTCGGTTCCTTTTGTTGACCCCAAAACACCCAAACGAATCACTGCCGCACCTTTTCCATGTTTTCTATTCTTTTTTGTATTAAAGCAGATGTTCCAATGTCTTTTCTGTGAAAAACGTTTCCAACCACCCGAGAAATCCCTGCCTCTGCTTTTTGTTCTGCCCCAGAAACCTCTTTGTCTACCCCAACACACGCTACGGTTCTTGACCCTGTCGCAATAAGCTTGTTTTCATCTTCCTTTACTGCAGCAAAAAAAAAGCTATCCACATCCACGTTTTCTATCGAAACAGCGAACCCTTTTTCTGGGTTGTCAGGATACCCGTTTGGCACAGCATATTTGCAAACCGTTGCCTGTGGTTCAAACTTTACATCGATATTTTTTAGCGAACCATCAAGAATGTGATTGCAGATGTCAAAAAAATCAGTTTTTAATAACGAAAGAACATTCATTGCTTCTGGGTCTCCGAGCCTTGCGTTGTACTCAATTACCTTTATTCCACCCCTTGTTGCCATGAACCCGCCGTACAAAAAACCCCTAAACCTTGTTCCTGTTGTTTTGTAGAGTTCTTTTGCAACTTTTTCATTTGTTTTTTGTGCGTCGCCAATATCTTTTTCGGAAAGAAAGGGAAGAGAGTGGTTTGCAAAAGAATATGTTCCCATACCCCCGGTGTTTGGCCCAACGTCCCCCTCAAATGCCCTTTTATGGTCTTGTACGGCTGGCATGTGGGCACAGCTTTTCCCGTCACAAAAGCTCATCAAAGAAAACTCTTCTCCCACAAGCTTTTCTTCCACTAGAAAGGTTCCCCCCATGTTTATAATTTTTTTGCAATATGCCAAGGTTTCTTCTGAAGAAAAAAGATGTTCTCCGGAAACCTTTACACCCTTTCCGCCCATAAGTCCATCATACTTAACAACGTAACTCCCTCCAAGCTTTTGCAAAAACCTTTCTACCCCCTCAAGAGACGAAAACTCTTTCCTTTTTGGGTTTTTTTCTGGAGAACACCTGTCCAATATGTTTCTTGCAAAGCTTTTGCTTGTTTCGATTCTTGCTACATTTTTTTTTGGAGCAACACACGGAAACCCCTCTTCTTCCAGCGCGTCCACGAGACCGTTTTCTAGAGGGTTTTCTGGTCCTATTATGGCAAAGTCTATAGCAAGCTTTTTTGCAGCAGCTACTATTGTTTGGTTGTCTGAGAGAGAGGCCATAAAATATTTTTCACACAAAACATTAATGTGTGGATTGATAGAGGGGCTCAAGCAAAAAAGAGAAACGGGCCGACAGCTTTCTTTGATTTTTCTAGCGATGGCAACTTCTCTTGCCCCAGACCCAACCAAAAGAACCTTGCTCATGGTTTTCTAACGACTTCTGCTCTGCTTTTTTCTAAGTTTTCTAGAAAGTTTTTAGAAATTTCTCCCGCACAATACTCACCAGAAAAAACAGAGTCTTCAAAAGAGGTGATCTTGGGATTTCCAATGTGCGCTGCCATTTTTAAAGCATCTAAGTCTTGATAAATTAGCTCATCCGCACCAATAGCTTTTTTTATTGCTTTTTCTGTCTTTCCATGCGCAATTAGTTCAGACGTTGCTGGCATATCAATTCCATAAATATTTTGATATCTAACCGGTGGGGCTGCAGAAGCAAAATAAACCTTTTTTGCCCCAGCTTTTCGCGCCATTTCAATTATTTTTTTTGAGGTATTTCCCCTTACAATGGAATCGTCAACTAGTAAAACATTTTTATTTCTAAACTCAATTTCAATCGGCCCGAGCTTGTGTTTTACAGACCTTTTTCTAATGCTTTGGCCAGGCATTATAAACGTTCGCCCAATATATCTGTTTTTAATAAACCCTTCGCGATATTTAACCCCCAAGTGATAAGCAACCTGCATTGCAGAGGTTCGGCTTGTGTCTGGGACCGGAATAACAACTTCAACATCAATGTGCGCATATTCTTTTTTTATTTTTTCGCCCAAGAAATCACCCATTCTTAATCGAGCCTTATGAACAGAAATAGAGTCAATTGTTGAATCGGGTCTTGAAAAGTAAACAAACTCAAACAAACACGGAGAAAGCACGGGGTTTTTTACACACTTCTTTTTAGACATTTTACCGTCTTCGCCAATTATGATCGTTTCCCCGGGGGCCACATCTCTTACAAGATCATAGCCCAAAGCGCTCAAAGCTGCGCTCTCTGAGGCAATCATGTACGCATTTTTTTGTTTACCAATTACCAGGGGCCTAATTCCGCTTGGGTCTCTAAAAGCAACAAGGCCAATCCCGGCGACCAAAGCAACAACAGCATACCCGCCTTCACACTTTTTAAAAACATTTTTTAAGGCAGAAAAAACATGGGCCTTTTTTAGTGCTCTAAAGTTTGTTTTATAAAGTTCATGTGCAAAAAGGTTAAGCAAGACCTCAGAGTCAGACCGCGTATTAAATTGACAAAAATGTGTTTTTAATAAAGCCTCCTTAATTTTTTCGCTGTTTGTTAGTGTTCCGTTGTGTGCAAGAGAAATGTTAACAGGGTTGGCAGAATAAAAAGGTTGTGCCTCTGCCACGTTGTCGCTCCCCGCGGTTGGATAGCGAACATGCCCAACACCAATATTTCCTTCCAGATTTAAGGCTCCGTTTGTTTTAAAAACCTCAGTTACCACTCCAAGGTTTTTATAAAGAGACATTTTTTCTCCATCCCAGGTACAAATTCCAGCTGCGTCTTGCCCGCGATGCTGAACCTGGATAAGCCCATCATAAATTTCCCCAGCTACGCCTTTGTTCTTGTGATATATTCCGACTATTCCGCACATTTTTAATACTTTTTTAAAATTTCCTTAATTTCTCCTAAATATGTTGATGGGGTTAGGCCCAGAAGGGCGCCCCTGTCTTCTTCTGCAACGTTCAAGCTGTTCACAATTGCCAAATACTTTTCTTTGTCAAGCCCTGTTCCTCGAGTAATTTTTTTAATTTTTTCATAAGCATCCGCATCTCCGTTTTTTCTTAAAATTGTTTGAAGGGCCTCTGCTAAAACCCCCCAATTGTTTTCTAGCTCTCCTTCCGCCTGGTTTTTGTTAGGCCTAATTCTTTCCAAGCCGTTGACTATGTTTTTATATGCTAAAAGGCTGTGCCCAAAACTGGTCCCAACATTTCTAAAAAGAGTGCTCCCGCTCAGATCTCTTTGAAGCCTTGATCTGCAAAGCCTAGAAGACAAAAACTCTAACCCCGAATTTGCAAGCTCGAGGTTTCCTTCTGCGTTTTCAAAGGCAATTGGATTAATTTTGTGAGGCATAGTGCTAGAGCCCACCTCGGTGGACCTGTTTTTTTGTATAAAAATATTTCTTTCGATATACAGCCACATATCAACGCTCATATCTGTTAAAATATTGTTTATTCTTATAATATTTTGTAGCAGCTCCGCCAACGAATCATTTGGTTCAACCTGCGTTGTAATCGGATTGTTTTTTAATCCAAGGGTTTTAATAAATCTTTCAGAAAAAGAAACCCAAGAACCTTTTGGAAAAGCGATTTTGTGTGCAGCAAGCGTGCCTGTTGCACCAGAAAGCTTTGCTAACAAATCACGTTTTTTTAACTGCTCAACCTGCCTAGAAAGCCGCGCGTGGAAAACAGCCATTTCTTTTCCAAGAGAGGTTGTGGTGGCGGGCTGTCCATGTGTTAGCGCCATCATCGGAAAACCTTTATTTTGAGACACCAATTTTTTTAGAGCCCCAGACAGTTCTTTCAGGCTTTTTAACAAAGAAGACCGGACGGCACCCCTAATCATTAAAGAATAAGCAGTGTTGTTTATGTCTTCTGAGGTTAGCCCAAAATGTACCCACGGCACCAGCGCCCCTGAAACATTTTTTTCTATTTTTTTAGACAAATACTGTACAACGGCGTTAACGTCATGCTTTGTTCTTGCTTCAATTCTTTTAATTGCATTGTATTCTTTTTGGTCAAAGTTTGAATAAATTTTTTCCAGTTTTTGTTGGTCTTTCTTGTTAAGGGAAATAAATTTTTTTAGTGCTCGATGTTTTGACAAAAAAATTAAATATTTAATTTCCACATACAATCGAAACCCCATTAAAGCTTGTTCTGAAAAATATTCATTAAGCTCGCTGACCTGCTTTTTATATCTGCTGTCTAGTGGAGAAATGTTGCTCATAGGTTTTCTAGATTTAAAACCCTGTAAACAGCTAAAGCACAGTTTCCCGGATCAAGAACAGTCAAAACAGGTGTGTTGCTTGGCATTTGTAAGGTGGAGTGAATGTTTATGCTCATATCAACCCTGTCTTTAAAGGGAGGACAGGCAAAGGTTGGTTTTTCTGTGTTGGCTGCAACAAAACCAGACAAAGCATTTGATCTTCCGGCGATAGTAACAAAGGCGACCCGATCACCCTTTTTATAAGACCGAATAATTTCTAAAACCTTTTCAGGGCTTTTGTGTGCAGAAGCAACAAACACTTCAAACCCAACCCCAAGCCCTTCTAGCGAAGATGTAATTTTTTCAGCGTGGGCCCTGTCAGAGTCAGAACCCATAATTAAAATAGCTTTCATAGCGCCTCCTCAATGTTTCGTGATATTCTTTTGTTGATGTTTGTTAAGTCAGGAAACGAAAACTTTTTTCCTGTTATTAACTCATAAAGCAATATATATCTTGCCGAAAGCTCAACAACCAATTCGTCTGGGGCCTCAGGCAAGACCTTGTCTTTGTACGGATCACAGTTTTTTGCAAACCATAGTCTTAAAAATTCTTTGTCTATATTTTCTGGTTCTTTGCCAGCACGAAGACGCTCTTTATAGGTTGTTTCAATCCAATACCTGCTTGAGTCTGGGGTATGGATTTCATCAACAAGCTTAATTGCTCCATCTGTTCCTCGTCCAATTTCGTATTTTGTGTCTACCAAAATCAAGCCATTTTCTTTCGCAACCTTTTGCCCATAGCTAAAAAGCTCCAAGCTCATTTTTGCTGCAACATCAAAATCGCTTTCTGACATTAGCCCCAAATCAATAATTTCTTTTTTAGAAACAGGCTTATCATGAACCTTGTCTTTTGTGGTTGGAGTTAACATTGGCTCATTAAGCTTGTCGTTTTTTCTTAAGCCTTCTGGCAAACTGTTTCCACAATATTCTCTTGCGCCGCTGTTATAAACTGTCCACAAAGATGTTTCCGTTGTTCCTGTTATATATCCTCGCACAACAAACTCAATAGGAAAAACATCACACTTTTCTACCAAGGAAACGTTTGGGTCCGGAACAGAAATTAAATGATTTGGAAAACGGTCTTTTGTTTTTGTAAACCACCAAGCGCTTACAAGGTTTAACACGGCGCCCTTGTATGGAATTGCTGCCAAAACTCTATCAAAAGCGCTTTGTCTGTCAGTGGAAACCATTAATACTTTATTGTCTAAAAAGTATGCATCGCGAACCTTGCCAGCTTTTTTGTTTGGGACGTTAATTGTGGTGTCCTGAATAGTATTACCCAGGTTTTCTTGAATCGCCTGATAATATTTTTTGTCAATATTCATGACAGACTTGTGAAATAGGGTTGGACAAA
>Ga0066857_10000538_pt1 | contig 14153 bp, 13 predicted proteins | sample ETNtaG_2_FD_65602 | JGI IMG/M metagenome (GOLD analysis project Ga0066857, IMG submission 65602) | Marine microbial and viral communities from oxygen minimum zone, Eastern Pacific Ocean - ETNP201406SV203 | ecosystem: Environmental > Aquatic > Marine > Oceanic | place: Pacific Ocean: Eastern...
CTAAAACAATATAAAAAAATGATTAAAATTCCAGTTGGAGCTATAACGATTAATTATTCTTTAAATTCAGAAATTGAAAAAGAAATTTTATTGAAAATAAAGGAAGTTTTCTAGTTTATTGACATTCCCTTTGTTATAAGCTAAGTTTTTAAACATTTAACAGGTTAGGAGGAACTTAAATGGTAGAATTATTTTTAGACGGTGGACCTTTTATGTACCCTATTTTATTGTTGCTGCTTGGCGGTTTAGCCTTAGTAGTTGAGCGCTTTCGTTCTTTATCACAATCACAAGCTGATTCTGATGGGTTTATGGAAGAGCTTTCAAAGGCAATAAAAGCTGGTGGATCAAAAAAGGCTCTACCGGTTTGTGAAGGACACGACGGCCCTGTTTCAAACATTTGTAAAGCCGGCCTAGACAAGGCTGGTAAAGGAGCTGACCAAGTAGAAAAGGCAATTGAAAATGCAGGTTCTCTTGAAATGGCTTTTCTTGAAAAAAACATGGGTTGGTTAACTGCAATTGTTGCAATAGCTCCAATGATGGGATTTACTGGCACTGTGTGGGGAATGATTGGTGCCTTTGAAGCAATTGAAGCAGCAAACGATATTTCTCCAGCTGTTGTTGCTGGTGGAATTTCACAGGCTTTGCTAACTACTGCTTTTGGCTTGGTTGTTGCTATGATAATCCAAATTTGTCAAAACTATTTTTCTTCTCAAATTGATGGAATGGTTTTAGACATGGAAGAAAAATCAATTGAATTAACAGATCTTCTTAGAAGCGCAAAATAAAAAATGGCTCTTAGAGAAAGAAAAGCTAGGGTAGGAGCTATCCCTGAAGGCGGAATGGCAGATATTGCTTTTTTGCTTTTGGTCTTCTTTTTGGTTACCACTACAATTGACATGGACAAAGGTCTTGGGATTATTTTGCCGGCCGAAGGACAAGAAATTGAAATTAATAAAAAAAATATTCTTAATTGTCTTATTAGTTCCTCTGGAAATGTTCTTTTGGGTGGAGAGCCCGTTCCAATAAAAGATATTCACCGTAGGGTCAAAGAAGAGATAAGAAAAAACGACAAACTTATTGTTTCGGTCAAGTCTCATGAAAAATCGCAATATAATGTATATGTTGAAGTTTTAGATCAGTTAAAAATGGCTAATGCTACACGCATATCAATAGCGGAAACAGAATGAAGTTTAAAAGAAAATCAAACATAGAGTCAAAAATATCTACCTCTTCTATGCCAGACATTATTTTTATGCTTCTTATCTTTTTCATGGTCACAACCGTGTTGAGAGAATATTCTGGTTTACCAATTTCTCTTCCTAAAGCAGAGCGTATTGAAAAACTAGAATCAAAGAGACATACCGCACATATTTGGGTGTCTAAGGATGGGTTAATTTCTATTGAAGACAAGTTGTTTAAAAGCGATGCTGTTCGTCATGTTATGTATGAAAAAAGAGCTTCAGACCCCCAATTAACGGTTTCATTAAAGGCAGACCTAGCCGCAAGAATGGAGACTATTTCAAGCATCCATAACGAGCTAAGAAAAGCTGATGCCCTTAGGTTAAATTATTCTACAAAAGTAAAGGCGCCGAGCCAATGAACAGAATAAACCCTATTTCTTTTATTGTAAGACTTATTCTGGGGCGCGCAAACCTTGGCGACACTACCTTAAAAGAAGAATATTCAACAGTTACAAGAATTGGGGCTCTGTTGGCTTGTTTTCTTGGTTTGTTGAGCTTTTATGGGCTACAGCGGTTTGAGCCTGATGTGGATATTGAAAACGAGGGACAAATTATTATCGAAAACATTGAAATTCCTGAAACACAACAGTTTGAAACTCCTCCACCTCCTGCAAGACCCTCTATTCCAATTGAATCGGAAGACGAAGATTTAGCAGACGATTTAACAATTGAGGAAACAGATTTAGACAACTTTGATGCGTGGGACGCTCCTCCGGCTCCACCTTCTGGCCCACAATTTAAATTTATTCCTTATGATGATCCGCCTCGTCCAATTACACCAATCAAGCCTTTGTACCCAGACATTGCTCAAGAAGCAGGGATTGAGGGACAGGTGCTGGTTCAGTGTTTCATTGATGAAAAAGGAAGAGTTAAAGAAACTATTGTTTTAAAAGGCATCCCAAACACCGGCTTGAACGAGTCTGCTGTTGATGCTCTTAGAAAAACAAGGTTTAGGCCTGCCAAACAGCGCGAAACCGCGGTGGCGGTGTGGGTTACCATTCCGGTTAACTTTAAACTACAAAACTAAAAATATTTATAGTGCTCTACCAAAGCCCTTTCTTCTGTGGACGCATAGCGGTAATACCAATTTTTTAATCTTGGATGCATTTTCTTTCGAGCAATAAAGGGCGCAACAGAAAACAAAACAATGTATGCTAAATACCCCGAGGGCAGTGAAATGCCATCATCCAGACAAGGATCAAGTTCCCAAAATTCTTTTTTTGCACTTACATGATGATCAGAGTGCCGTGTAAGGCTATAAGTTAAATAGGTTGTCATTCTGTTGTTTGAGTTCCAAGAGTGGCGGTGAAGTATTGGACTTCCTTTTATGCGAACCAAACCATAGTGTTCAATAAAGTTGGTCATTTGAAATATGTAGTTTGCAATAATGCCTGTTAAAAAATAAAGCAAAACGCCAAACACACCAAACAGGGCGTATGCCATACAAAAAACTATCGCCGTTCTTAAATAGCCAACAATAAGCCGATTATAAAAAGAGAACATTGGTTGGTTTCTTCGTTTTAATTGTCGCGATTCAATTCTCCATGCATGAATGTGTTCGCGAAAAAAAGCTTTGAAGGCAAATGTATATGGGTTTTGATTCGCCGTTGCCGTTACAGGGTCTTCTTCAACAACGCCAACGTTTTTATGGTGGCCATAAACGTGTTCAATTGCAAAGGCTGGGTTCCAGGCAGCTGCCAGTGCCCAGTTTCCCACTTCGCAGTCGAATCTTTTGCTTGTTCTGTGAACAAGCTCGTGCCCAACATTAATAAAGGCCGTTGCCATAGCAAGCCCAAGTATCGGGATATAAACAAAAAGATGTGGTGTCCAGCTTGGGTTTGTCTGCAAAAATAAGAATAGAACCAAAAAAAACAATGGAACATTAACAAATAAGGCAAAATCTAATATTCGAGGGTGTTTATAGTTTGGTTTTGATGTGTCGTCACCAAAAAAAACTTCTCCAAAAATAACAAATGTTTCAACCCCCAAAACAATCAACAGGCCTGTTATGCCTCCAACATAAATGCCAAAACCAATTGCTAGTGTAAAAAGTGGGCTCAGAAAAAATTTTAGATAATGAAAAAACATAGTGTAAAAATAGCGTTTTTTTTACAAAAATTAAAGTTTGGACTTAATAAACTCTCTGTTCAGTCTGGCAATGTTTTCTTGTGAAATTTCTTTAGGACATTCAGCTGAACATGCGCCGGTATTTGTACATGCCCCGAAACCTTCTTCGTCCATTGTCGCTACCATTTTTTGAACTCTTTCTTTTTTGTCTGGCTCTCCTTGTGGCAACAGAGCAAGGTGTGAGATTTTGGCCGCCGTAAAAAGCATTGCTGAAGAGTTTTTGCAGGCAGCAACACATGCCCCACAACCAATGCAGGCAGCAGAAAGAAAAGCTTCATCAGCGCTTGTTTTTTCAACAACAACTAGATTGGCTTCTTCTGCGCTTCCGGTGTCAACAGGAATAAATCCTCCTGCAGAAATAATGCGATCAAAAGAGGTTCTGTCTATTGAAAGATCTTTAACAACTTTAAAAGTTTTTGCTCTAAAAGGCTCTAAAACAATTTCGTCTTCGCTACTAAAAGACCGCATATGAAGCTGACAAACTGTTGTAGCTTTTTGGGGCCCATGGGGCTGGCCATTGATCATAAAACCACAAGAACCACAAATTCCTTCTCGACAATCGTGGTCAAAAGCTACCGGGTCTAGCTTTTGTTTAATAAGCTTGTTGTTTAAAATGTCTAACATTTCTAAAAAAGAAATATTTGGGTCAACGTCTTGAAGCCTATAGACTTTAAACCCACCTTTTCTTTCTTTATTTTTTTGTCTCCAAACTTTTAAATTTATATTCATTACTTATAGCTTCTTGTTTTTAGCTTAACGTTTTTATATTCTAATTTTTCCTTAAATAGCTTGGGCTTTCCATGTTTGTTGTATTGCCAAGCTGCAACATACATAAATTCTATGTCGTTTCTTTTTGCTTCATTCTCTTTTGTTTGAAACTCTTCTCTAAAGTGTCCACCACAAGATTCTTTTCTTTCTAGGGCATCGAGAGCCATGAGTTCTGCAAGCTCTATAAAATCTTTTAACCTTAGGGCCTTTTCTAGCTCTTGATTAAAGTCTTCCTTAGAACCAGGAATTAAAAGCTTTGTCCAAAATTTTTCTTTAATCTTTGGAATATTTCCTAGTGCCTCCTGTAACCCTTCGCTATTTCTTGACATTCCTATTTTGTCCCAAACAGTTTTTCCCAACTCTCTATGAATTTCGTCAACAACAAGGGTTCCTTTGATGTTCATAATTTTTTCAATTTCTTGAACTGTTCTGTCCACCACATTTTTGAAGAGCTCTTGATTTGTGTTGCTTAAAGGGCCGGGGTTTTCATGCGCAAGATAGTCGGTTATTGTGTGTGGAACAATAAAATAGCCGTCTGCAAGCCCTTGCATTAATGCGCTTGCTCCCAGGCGGTTTGCACCATGGTCAGAAAAGTTGCTTTCCCCTATTGAAAACAAACCAGGAATCGTTGTCATTAGGTTATAGTCGACCCAAAGCCCTCCCATTGTATAGTGAACAGCTGGATAAATTTTCATTGGGACTTTGTATGGGTTTTCATCGGTTATTTTTTGATACATATCAAATAAGTTTCCATATTTTTCTTCGACATATTCTTTTCCCTTGTCTTTAATGACGCGCTTAAAGTCTAAGTATACGGCAATGCCGGTTTGGCCAACCCCCTGTCCGTTGTCACAAACCTCTTTTGCTCTTCGGCTTGCAACGTCCCTAGGAACCAGGTTTCCAAACGCAGGGTAAATTCTTTCTAAATAATAGTCTCTTTCGTTTTCTGGTATTTCATTTGGCTTTCTTGGGTCGTTTTTCTTTTTTGGGACCCACACCCTTCCGTCATTTCTTAGGCTTTCACTCATCAAGGTAAGCTTTGATTGAAAACTGTTTTTCACGGGAATGCATGTGGGGTGAATTTGTGTAAAGCTTGGGTTTGCAAACAGCGCACCCTTTCTGTGGGCTCTCCAGTTTGCGGTAACGTTGCTTGCCATGGCGTTCGTAGATAAATAATATACGTTTGAATAGCCTCCGGTCGCCAAAATAACCGCATCGGCATGGTGGGAACTCACTTCTCCGCTTAAAAGGTTTCTAGTAACAACGCCCTTGGCTTTTCCATCAACCACAACAACGTCTAACATGTCGTGTCTTGGAAAAAAACGCACCTTTCCCTTGCTAAGCTGCCTACTGAGGGCGGAATAGGCGCCAAGAAGAAGTTGTTGTCCTGTTTGTCCCCTTGCATAAAACGTACGAGAAACTTGCACCCCCCCAAAAGATCTGTTGTCTAGAAATCCCCCATATTCTCTGGCAAAAGGAACGCCCTGTGCAACACATTGGTCAATAATGTTTGCGCTTATTTCTGCAAGCCTATAAACATTCTCTTCTCTAGATCTAAAGTCTCCACCCTTTATGGTATCATAAAAAAGGCGCATGGTGCTGTCTCCGTCATTTTTATAGTTTTTTGAAGCATTAATGCCTCCTTGAGCAGCAATGCTATGTGCTCTTCTTGGAGATTCGTGATAAGAAAAAGCATCAACATTGAACCCTTTTTCAGCAAGCGTTGCAGCTGCAGATGCTCCAGCAAGGCCTGTTCCAATTATAATAATTTTATATTTATTTGCTTCTTCGTTCGAAAGGGTTTCTAGGTCTTCTTTGTGGTTTGCCCAGCACGTATGAAGGGCCCCTGACGGGGTTCTGGGGTCTAAAACAGGGTCTCTCACGGTAGCATTACCGGGTTATAAACAAACCCAAACCAAAGGGGAATTGAAATAAAGCCAAGCGGGATCCAAAACCAAAAAAGAGACGCTATTGATAGGTAGGTTTTCTCGTACTGGGTTCCTTTAATGCCGAGGGTTTGTCCTGCAGAAACAAAGCCGTGTTTTAGGTGATATCCCAACAGCGCAATTGCAACAACATAAAAAACAGAAAACACCGGGTTTCCAAAACCAACTTCATTTCCCAAAACAACTTGATAATAAGACTCAACGCTTTCAAAGTTAAACTTGTACCAAAACGTAGACCAGTGTGTTACTAAAAAAATAAAAACGACACTTCCGGTAAGCGCCGCATGTCGAGAAGACGGAGGGGTGTTTTCTTTGCTATATGAAGATTCTTTTTGTTTTGCTTGTTTATTTTTATACCACAACAAGGCCCCTGTATATGCATGGCTAAGAACAAAGAGCAACAAAAAGAGCTCCGCAATTCTTACAAAATATATGATTATTGGTCCTTGTAGTTTGGCCACATAGCTATTAAACGCTTCCTCCCCAACAAACAAAAAAAGGTTTCCAAAAAGGTGGAATACCATAAAAAAAGACAGCAAAAGGCCCGTAACTGCCATTAAAACTTTTCTTCCAATTGAAGATGTTAATATTTGAAATATGGACATAAATTTGTTGGTGCTAATGCTGATTTTATAACCTATTTTAATAAAGAGAAAGACAAAAACATGGATACTGTTGGTAAAATAGCAGGGGGGCACAAAGAAACTGTTGATTCTGCACGAAACATTCTAAGGGACGGTGGAAACGCGTTTGATGCTGCTATTGCGGGGATTTTTTCTTCCTTTGTTTGCGAATACCTGTATACAGGCCCCGCTGGTGGCGGTGCTATGCTTGCATACAAAAAAAACTGTGTTCCTATTCTCTTTGACTTTTTTGTAGAAACTCCAAAAATAGAAAAAAAGAGGGTTTCAGATTTTGAAAAAATTGTTGCTGACTTTGGAGGCACAAAACAAGCTTTTCATGTGGGCTGGGGGTCTGTTGGGGTTCCTGGTATCTTGCCCGGATTAATTCATATACACAAAAAACTTGGGGTTCTTCCTTTCAAGGTTTTGGTTGAACAGGCTGTTGAGGTGGGGAAAAACGGGTCAAAGGTCTCTAAAAACCAAGAATACTTAACTCGGGTTTTGCGCCCTGTTATATCAGGCTCCAAAGAAATAAAAAATCTATTTTTAAAAGACGGAAAGTTTTTAAAATATGGTGACAAGTTTTATAACAAAAAACTTTCTTCCTTCTTGAGCTCTTTTTTATATGAAGACCCAGAATCTTTTTATAAAAATGAGGTTTGTCCTCTTTTTTACAAAGCTCTCTCTCGGGGGGGAATAATTAGCCTTTCAGACCTACAAAACTATAAAGTAAAAGAACGAACCCCTCTTTCAAAAGAATACAAACAACACACAATATTTACAAACCCTGCTCCGTCCACGGGTGGACAGACAATTCTTGCCGGGCTGGATGCGCTTGTTGAAACGGGGGTCGTGGGACCCTGCGAGCTTGAAGAGGCTTTGCTTGCAGCAAACAAAAAAAACAATCGGACAGGTAGCAAGGTGGGGTCAACAACACACCTAAGCGTTGTGGACAAAGAAAACAATGTTGTTTCTGTAACAACCACAAACGGGTGTGGTAGCGGCAGAACGGTTCCTGAAACAGGAATTATGCCAAACAACATGTTGGGAGAAGAACATCTAAACCCAGAAGGGTTTCATGTGTGGAACAGGCGGAGCAGAATTCCTAGCAACATTGCTCCTACGGTTCTTTTTAAAAAAAAGAAGCCCGTTGTTGCGCTTGGTTCTGCGGGAAGCAGTAGAATTATTTCTGCCATTTTGTGCACCTTGTCAAACTTGGTTAACAATAAAATGGATCTTGCTTCTGCTATTGAAAGCCCGCGCATACATATAGAGGGGGACACCCTCCACCACGAACCGTTTGATGGTAGCACAACTTTTTCGGGCTTTAAAACAAAAAGTGTTGTTTCTTGGAAAGAGAAAAATATGTATTTCGGTGGGGTAAATGCGGCAGGGGCAGTTTCAGCTTTTGGAGACAACAGGAGAAGCGGATATAGCTGCTAGCTTAAGAGCCAAGAAAAAAGCTTTTTTGTTTCTTCGCTATGTTTAACCAGCTCTGGGTGCCATTGAACCCCAATAAGGTTTTTTTGATTTTCAATTTCAATGGCTTCAACAACGCCGTCCAAAGAGCGTGCAACAGGAACTATGTTATCACCAAGCTTGCCAACGCACTGGTGGTGGGTGCTGGCAACAGAGGCTGTTTCAGATCCAAGAACATTAAAAAGATTGCTTTCTTTTTTTATTTTTACCTCATGAACGCTGTGCTCTCCGTTAAACGTGCCGTGGTCTACGGCGCCGGGAACCAGCGTTGAGATGTCTTCGATGAGCGTTCCCCCAAAAATAACATTAATATGCTGCAGGCCCGCACAAACCGCCAAAACTTTTTTGCCCTGTTTTAGTGTTTCCAAAAAAACTGCTCTATCAAAAGACTCTCTTTCTTTTGACATTTGGTCTTCGTCTATTAGTTCTGGTTTTGTGCTTCCATAAACCTCAGCAGGAATGTCTGGGCCGCCAACCATTAAAAGGCCATGAAGGTGTTCGACGACGCCTGAAATTTGTTCTTGTTTGTCTGGGTGGTTTAGGGTCACGGGACACCCCCCAGAATTCCAAACGGTTAAATAGTAATCTTCTTTTGTTGCGTTCCAAAAAGACCCATTTCTTTCTATGTGATAGGGGTTAATGCCTATCAAGGGTTTTTTCATTTATGCTTTCCCCTTTTGTCTAAAATTTATATTCGTTTAGCTTTGGAATCTTCTTTTTCAGGTCTTGAAAGGTTCCTTTGTATTTCTTTTTATTATACTGAACCTCCCAATCTTCAGAAGGTTCTCCTCCCTCAAAAAAACCCTTTACTATTGGGTTTTTTCTTGGGGCAACGTAGTTCCATTCCCCATTTTTTTTGCCATCTAAATATGTCCCAACACCATAAAAGCGAGACGCAAAGTCTATGTCTGGACCCTCTGTCCACTCTCCCTGTTTTATGTCGTTCTTGTATGTTCCTTCTCCGGTTCTTCTTCCGTTTTTATTATAGTGTGACCAAAGGCCTACTTTTTTTCCAAGCTCATAGGTTCCGCTTTGCTTTCTTTCTAAAGAACCGTTGGTTGCGGCATAATACTCTTCCCAGTCTCCTGTTTGGATGCCGTCACTATATGTTCCTTTTCCGCGAAGTGCTGCGTGGGGAGAAAGGTTATAAAACTTTCCTTCTAGTGTTCCGAGAACATAGTTTTCTTCCCAGCCCTTGTCTTCTCCTTTCTCATACCAAATCCATTTTCCTTCTTTTTTGCCGTCAACATATTTTCCTTCGCTTACCAAGGTCTCGTTAGCGTCCCAACTTTTCCAAGTATTAACTTTTTTCCAGTTTTCGTAGTCGCCGGCCCGAGTTACGGCCCGAGTGTTAAGGTCCCACTCCCTCCATCTTCCTGAACCGCTTTCAAGCACTATTTCCCCTGATTTTCTGATTCTGTTTTCGCTATCTCTTCCCCATTGGGTCCAAATTCCAACGGGATGTCCGTTTTCATAGTTAATATATTCTAGTCTTTTGTTGTTTTCTCTGGCTCCAGGAAAAACATATGTAACCTGTTCTCCGTCTGGGGTTCCGTTTATATAGCTTGCTTTCTTTTGGGTTCCGTTTTTTACATCAATTTCAATCCATTCTCCGTCTTTTGTTCCCCTTTTATAGGAACCTAAAATTTCCCCATATTTATCAACAAGCACCCCAGAATAAAGACTGTTTGAGTCTTTTTTGTATGCCAAGCCGTCTTTAACAACAATTTCGTCTTCATAGAGTTCGCTCGAACAAGAAAAAACTGCTACGGACAATAAAAACAAAAATAATCTTTTCATATATTCTCCTGGTTTTATAGAAATTCGTAACTTCTAATGTAAAAATTATGAGTGTTAAGAAAAAGATTTACTTTTTCTCTCAGCAAAAAACCGACGGCAGAAGATCAATGTCTGATGCCTTGGGGGGGAAAGGCGCAAACATAGCAGAAATGTGTAGGCTTGGTTTGCCTGTTCCTCCTGGATTTACTGTTTCCTCTTCGGTTTGCAGGTCTTTTTTAAAACAAAAAAAACTTTCTGACGAACTTAAAAAGGACATTCAAAAAAACGTAAAAAGAGTTGAAAAAATAACTAAAAAATCTTTTGGAGGAAGAACTCCTCTGCTTCTTTCTGTTCGCTCTGGGGGAAAATTTTCAATGCCGGGAATGATGGAAACGGTGTTAAATGTTGGACTGACTTCTAAAACAATAAAGGCTTTTATAAAAAAATCTGGAAATGATCGCTTTGTTTATGATAGCTACAGAAGGCTTATTATGATGTATGCAGATGTTGTAATGGAAAAAGGGCTTGGACTGGGTAAAGAACCTGGTGTTCGAAACAAGATGGAGAGGGAGCTTGAAAAAACCAAACAAAAAAACGGATACAAAAGCGATGCGGAGGTTTCCAGTGGGTCTTGGCAGGCTCTCATTGAAGAATATCTAAGAATTACAAAGAAACACTTTGGGGTGGAATTCCCGGACAACCACTACGATCAGCTGTATGGCGCAATTGCGGCGGTGTTTATAAGCTGGAACGGAAAAAGAGCAAAAGAGTATCGTGCGTTTGAAAAGATTTCGGACAAGCTGGGTACGGCAGTTAATGTACAAACAATGGTTTTTGGAAACATGGGCAAGGACTGTGGAACCGGTGTTGCTTTTACAAGAAACCCTGCGAATGGTCAGAACTCTTTTTATGGAGAATGGCTCCCAAACGCACAGGGGGAAGATATTGTGGCCGGAACCAGAACCCCTCAACCAATTTCTGTTGACGGTAAAGCAAAAAAACTTTCTCTTGAGGCTTCTCTGCCAAAAGCATATAAGGAGCTGCTTATTGTTCGAAAAAAGCTGGAAAAACACTTTAAAGACATGCAAGACATTGAGTTTACAATTGAAAACAAAAGGGTTTGGCTGTTGCAAACCAGAACAGGTAAGCGCAGCGGGGTTGCTGCTATTAGAATAGCAACAGACATGGTAAGAGAGCGACTAATAAAGAAAGACGAGGCGATTAGGCGAATCAAGCCTGACCAGATTTATGAAAGCATGTTAAAAAACATTGTAGAAAAAGATCGTGAAGAAGCTGTGCTTCTTGGAAGGGGTTTGCCAGCTGGTCCGGGCGCGGCTACAGGACAGGTTGTCTTTAGCGCAGAAAAAGCAGAAGAGCTTGGCAAAAAAGGAAAGCAGGTTATATTGGTAAGAAACGAAACTTCGCCAGAAGACATACATGGGATGCGTTATGCGTCAGGAATTCTTACTGCGCGCGGGGGCCTCACAAGCCATGCTGCTCTTGTTGCAAGGGGTTGGGGCAAAAGCTGTGTGGTTGGTTTTTATGGTCTTAAAATCGCAGAAAACAGCAGGTCTGGTGTTTTTGGAAAAAAAACAATAAAAGAAGGGGACTGGATAACTCTCAGTGGCTCAGACGGATCTATTTTTGAAAAAAAACTGGAGATTTACCAACAATCAATAAAAGGCTTCAAGCCTTTGCACCTTTTGTTAGGCTGGGCAGACAGATACAGAAAGCTTCGTGTTAGAACAAACGCAGACACACCAGAAGACTGTGTGACGGCCCTACGGTTTGGGGCGCAAGGAATTGGGCTTTGTAGAACCGAACATATGTTTTTTAACGAAAAAAGAATTCACCAGTTTAGAAAAATGATTTTGGCCGGCAAAAGAGATGCTCGCTTAAAACACTTGGGGGGATTGTTGCCTTATCAGAGAAAAGATTTTTACAAAATTTTAAAAACAATGGACGGTTTTCCAGTAACTATTCGTCTTTTAGACCCGCCTTTTCACGAATTTCTTGATGTCAGCAAAAAGGGGGTGGCAGGCCTTGCCAAAGACCTAAAAGAAAGCAAAAAAGAACTAACAAGGAGAATAAGCCAACTACAAGAGGTCAACCCAATGTTGGGGCGTCGCGGATGTCGTTTAGGAATTTCATATCCAGAAATCACAGAGATGCAGGTGGAGGCAATACTGGGTGCCGCCATAAGGTTAAAAAAAGAAAAAAAGAACCCAAGGGTGGAGATTATGGTTCCTCTTGTTGGAAATTTGGAAGAGTTTTTAAACCAAAAAAATATTATTACCAAAACATATGAAAAGCTGTCAAAAAAACATAAGCAAAAACTTTCATACAAAGTTGGAACAATGATTGAGGTTCCTAGGGCCTGTTTCAGTGCAGATACAATTGCCAAACATGCTGATTTTTTTAGCTTTGGAACAAATGACCTAACACAAACAACCTTTGGGTTCAGCCGAGATGATGTTGGGAGCTTTTTTCCAACATATTTTGAAAAAGAGATTTTGGCATTTGATCCCTTTGAAAATATTGATGAAAAAAGCGTTGGTGCACTGATGGGCGAGGCTGTAAAAAGGGGTAAAAAAAGCAATCCTGTTTTATCTTTGGGCATTTGTGGAGAACATGGCGGAGACCCAAAAAGCATTCATTTTTGTACCAGAATTGGTTTACATTATGTAAGCTGTTCACCTTTTAGGGTTCCTGTTGCAAGGCTGGCAGCTGCTCAGGCAGTTTTATGAACAAGAAACTCGATATCATAGTTTATGGAGCAACTGGTTTTACTGGTTCTTTGTGTGTAAAATATTTAAAGAAAAACTATTCTGGGCTACGCTGGGCTGTTGCAGGAAGAAACAAAGAAAAGCTTTCTTTGCTTTGTCAAGAGACTGGGGTTAGTTGCCAGGTTTTTGTCGCAGAAGCAAACGACTCTTCTGCCCTAGACAACATAACGAAAACAACAAAGGTTGTTTTGTCAACGGCAGGACCTTTCCACCGGTACGGATCAAAGCTGGTTGCTTCTTGTGTTAAAAATTCTACGCACTATGTTGATATTACCGGAGAAAATTTTTGGGTAAAACAAATGATTGACCAACACCACTTAGAGGCAAAGAAAAAGGGCGTTAGGATTGTTCCTTCTTGCGGCTATGACTCAATCCCTTCAGATTTGGGCTGTTTTTTTTCGGCATCTTCCTTCGGAAAAGAAGTGAGCTCTATACACTCTTTTCACACAATGAAGGGGGAAACTTCTGGCGGAACAATAGAAACCATGTTTTCTTCAAAGCCTCAAACGGGGTTCTTCGGAAGGTTTGCGCTAAACCCTGAGCTCTCTGTTTCTTCAAAACAAAAAAAGCTTACAACAGATCGTGTTTCTGTGGAAAAAAACTCAACCATAAAGGCTTGGACGGGGCCTTTTATTATGGCAATGGCAAATACGCGAGTTGTTCGCAGGGGCGCAGCTCTTTTGGAGGAGATCGGAGAGGGATATGGAAAAGACTTTGTATACAAAGAGCATGCTTACTATTCTAGCGCAAAAACAGCGTATATAACGACGGCTCTTCTTGCTTTCGTTGGTCTTGTCATTGCTACCCCCCTCAACCGCTTGGTTCGGCCGTTTTTAAGAAAACCCGGGCAGGGCCCCGATCAAAAAGCGAGAGACAGCGGGTTTTTTAAGTGCACGTTTGTTGTTAAAGGAAAAAACGGAGAAGAAAAGATTTATGGGTTGCGCGGAAGTGGAGACCCCGGGTACAAGGTTACATCAAAACTGGTTTGTGAAAGCGCTATTTCTCTTTTGGGAGATGGGTCTTTATTGCCGGGCGGAGCTTTGTGGGGAGGGCTTTTAACGCCGTCTTCTGGGCTAGGAAATGTCTTGGTTGAGCGCTTAAAAAAAGCTGGTATTGTTTTTGAAGAAACTCCTTAAGGTTTGTTATGAAAAAATACTTTTTTGTCTTTATTTTTTTTGTTTTGGGACCAGCTATGGTGGTGGCGCAACAAGTAGATCTGCGCAAAGACGATCAAAGGTTTTTTAAGGGACAACCCTTTCTCGCCTTGGGAGGCTTCACGGTGGTGACGCAACAAGAAAGGCTGCCAAAAGACTATCAAAAATTGGTGGAACTGTTTAGCGATTGGCGCGAGTTTGAATCTCCTCCCCTGTTAAATGGAGCCCCAAACTATACAACAGACCGTTT
>Ga0066857_10000566_pt1 | contig 13893 bp, 13 predicted proteins | sample ETNtaG_2_FD_65602 | JGI IMG/M metagenome (GOLD analysis project Ga0066857, IMG submission 65602) | Marine microbial and viral communities from oxygen minimum zone, Eastern Pacific Ocean - ETNP201406SV203 | ecosystem: Environmental > Aquatic > Marine > Oceanic | place: Pacific Ocean: Eastern...
GCCTCATCGCGTAGCCGGGTATAGATGACATAGGGGTCGTCATGGACCGCGAAGGCGTACGGGTTGTAGATGGGTTCCGGCGAAGTAGGCGGCGTGGTGGTTGGGGTTGCGGTACCCACGGACGCGACCCTAGCGAGAGCCACGGCGGTGTTTCTCAGTCGCGCGTGCCCGAAACGGAGAGGGGACGCAGGTAATCGAAGATCAGGTTCCCGACGGCCATGAACTTCCCGCCGGATAACTGGTCTTGGCTGGAATGTGGCAGGCTCACAGTCGTTCCACCGAGGTGAAGTCCATCAATGAGCAAGAACATCGGTTCCTACACCACTGTTGTCCGCGCTGGTGACCCTCTGTCTGTCAACGGTGAGATCGGGATCGTGGATGGCAGTACCGTGGGCGGCCCTGCCACTGGCAGCCTCGCTGAGGGCGGTTTCCCAACAATAAATTTCGAGAACTGCATCCTGGATTGCACCCTACGGTACCCAGGTCAATGAGTAGCGGAGACCTGTGGCGCAGAAGTATTTTCACGCTAATAGTCCTCATAGCCTTTTCATATGGCACTGTCGTTGGCGCATATCGAGTGTTTCCATTTGCACAAATTCGAACAACGGGAAAGTATATTGATGATCTCAGGACCAAACTAGATGGATCATCGAAACTAACAAATGAGTATTCAACAGATTCAGACAATGAATATTCGATAAGTCCATTCATTGAGTATAATATTGAAGAGATAGAATACAATCACGATGCAAGATTGAATAATTTCGATATATATCGAAATGACTACACTGAACTAGACAAGATTGATCGATTAGCATACCTTGATTTCAACGACGGTCTCTTGTCAGTATATTCACAAGATGATTATTCAATAGTTGCGAGTGCGGGAATTGACAGAATTGAGTTCAAGCGTAGTGTTGAAGCAAATGGTGGAATAAGAAATCTATTTTTCTACAACGATCACCTACTTGCTCTTGTAGGTTTGATCAATAGTGAGACTGAATGCGCCTATGCGTCTATCGTCAACATCTCTTTGAAGATCGTCCTTCTTGAGTTTCCATGTTTGCCACAGTTCGAGCTCGTCACCCTTAATGCGCTCGGCGGCGGATTTGTATCGATGCCAGGCAAGGAGGTACTCCTGTTAGCACTCGGCGCGCCCGAGTGGAAAGGGAAAGAGATCAGCGGCTTAGCCCAGATTCCAGGTAGTCCATATGGAAAGATATTGGAGATCCCGGAGTCAACAATACTTGGTGAAGGTAGTAACTATTCAATCTATAGTTCCGGACACCGGAACCCACAGTCGATACTCAATGACGATGGAAGGATCTTAGCTCTTGACCATGGACCACGGGGTGGCGATGAAATCAATTTGATCAAAGAAGGAGGTAATTATGGATGGCCGAAGGTGTCACTGGGAAGTGATTATGACTTTCAGTATATAAATAAGACAGGTGATACCGGAAATATTGATACTGATGATCTTACTGATCCCCTGTTCTCATTCATTCCGGCTATCGCTCCGAGCATGATCAGTCGGTGTCCTCATAATTATGAAGAGTATTACCTACCGAATCGATGCATCCTCATTGGCTCACTCAAGGCGCGATCACTCTTCTTTGTTCACATTGATGATAGATACTCGAGAGTTCTTGCGGTTGAAGAATATGAACTCGGCTCACGTATTCGAAAGGTCATTGTTGATGGAGACGATATCATCGTGGGCACGGACTACGAAAATGATGATAGTTATACTGGAATCAGTTTCCTGAAACTTCGTCAAATCACGAAATAGGGTGATCGGCTAGGTGCGGGTGGGGTTGCCGGCAGCCATAGAGATGCAGGGTTCCCGGAAGGCGATCCCGAAAGACGTGACTGCCTCGGTTACGGCAGCGTTGAGCAGTCTCCTCTGGCCAATGGTGGCCGATCCAGTCACCAACGAGGGCCAAGGATGGGGTCGGTCCGCCCGAGGATTCCAAGGTCGGCGACGGGTTCGTGGACGACGGGTTCGTGATTGGGGCCTAGTCTCCAATAGGCCTCGCCGATGGTCGCTAAATCGGTCCGCCGACGACAACCATCCGCCAGCTCGGCCGACTGGTATCGAGCGGCTCCTCCGCTGGGGCCTGTAATTGAATGGGGAAACCCGAGCCACGCCTCGGTGCCACGCCAGGGTTCTCTAGAATTTGCCACAGGGCTAAAGCGGCCGGAGACGCGATAGATGAACAAGCCAGTCATCGTTGCCTTGGACATCGGTTCTAGCTCGCGCCGCGGCCAACTAGTAGATCGAAAACTCCGATTCTTAGTCGACGAGACGCCCCGTCGTCACAATGCGATTGATCGCAGGTCCGATGGGTCGGCGACTATCGACGCCAGCGAGTTGACCAAGGACGTCATGTCGCTGCTTGACCAGTTGACGAATATCGCGTCAGAACTCCCGGTCAGGGTCATCGGTGTGGCTATTTCTTGTATCTGGCACTCCGTGGTGGGCGCGGAGCCTTCCGGCCAGGCCACGACCCCGGTCCTGACCTGGGCTGACCAGAGACCTACGTCAATTATCGAAGAACTTCGAAGCACTATCGATTACCGGAAGGCTCATCTACGGACGGGTTGTCCAGTCCGCGCTCAATACCTCTTGGCGAAGCTTGCATGGATCAAGCGATCAGAACCCACTTGGTTCTCGTCAACGACGCGTTGGGCGTCCCCAGCGGACCATGTTCTCGATCGTCTCGTCACCGACACCACCACCTCTTCGTCGATGGCCAGTGGGACCGGTCTAATGAATCAGGCCTTCGGTCGGTGGGATTCTGAACTTCTTGCCATCCTTGGCGTTTCTCAAGAGGCCTTAGCGCCGATCCGTGATGATACGGAAGCCCACCTCAAGACTGAATACAACGACCGGTGGCCACAATTGGTTGATGCGTTTTGGCTCTCTGCCACTGGGGATGGTGCGGCAGGGACCATTGGGGCAGCTGCCTCCAACCCCGGTGATCTGACTATTTCGGTGGGAACCACATCAGCCGTTAGGCTCGCGCACCCTTCGTCGGTAGGACCGCCCCCCCTGGAGTCTTGGCGGTATCTCCTCAGACCTGGCCAGCCGATTAGCGGAGGTTGTCTTACGGATGGAGGATCAACTCTAGATCGTCTTCGTCGCGATCTGGATGTCCCCGATGACGTTGAACAACAGGTTGCGTTTGACGCGATCTCGGCTAGCTCTGACTCACTTCTTACGGGAGGTGAGCGAGGACCCTGGTGGTCCGAAGACAGCGGCGCCGACGCTCTGGAACCCGGCGACTATCCCGATCCTGCAGTTGCTTGGCTCTCCGCAATTCGAGGCGTCTCTGGCCGTCTGGCTGAAATCGCGGCTGTCCTTGATCAGGTTCATCCTATTAAGCGCGTGGTTTGTACGGGTGGCGCTTATGACCGATCACCTTTGTGGCACACTGCGATTGCCGATGCACTTGGACGCCCAATCGTGTCTGCTCCATTCGATGAGACCTCTCTGAGGGGAGTTGCGTCGTTAGCTTGGGACCGGGTTGACGTCTTGAACCGAGAGGGGTCGTTACCTTGGTCAGGGGAGTGCCGATGAAGGTTGGAATTGTTGGACTCGGCCGGATGGGGGCCGCGATCGCCCGCCGGCTAGGGCTCGGTGGCCACAGTTGCATCGTGTTTGATATTGATGATGCTCTTGTAGCCGAAGTGGCGGCAGACGGCGCGCAGGGGGCAACAGACCTGGAGACGTTGGTCGAGTCCTTCGAGGACGATCCGCGAATTATCTGGCTGATGGTTCCTGCGTCGGCCGTCGAGTCGGTCTTGGACGAACTTGTTCCCCATCTCAGTCCGCACGACATTGTTATTGATGGCGGGAACACGAACTGGCTTGATGACCTTGACCGCGCCCAGGCTCTTGGTGCGCAGGGAATCAGACTGCTAGATGTTGGGACCTCAGGTGGGGTCTGGGGCCTAGACCGGGGCTACTGCTTGATGGTGGGCGGAGACACAGATGCAGTCGCAACCATTACTCCAATCTTGGATACTCTCAGCCCTGGGATCGAAGCTGCTCCGCGTACCAACGAACGTGTCGGTGACCCAACGCCCGGGGAAACAGGCTGGCTGCATTGCGGATCGACTGGTTCAGGCCATTTCGTAAAGATGGTTCACAACGGCATTGAATACGGAATGATGGCAGCCTTGGCTGAGGGTTTGGCCTTGTTGACGGCTGCCAGCGGTGGTGTGACGGACCGTTTAGAGGGTTCTGGGACCGAGTTCGTTCGGGCAGTTGAGCGATTTGACTTCCGTATCGAGTCGATAACGGAGCTTTGGCGCCGCGGTTCGGTAGTTGACTCCTGGCTATTGGATCTCGCCACAAGAGCGCTTGCCGAAGACGCTTCCTTGGACTCGTATGGGGTGCGGGTTAGCGATTCTGGTGAAGGCCGTTGGGCTTCACAAACAGGAATTGAATTTGGGCTTCCTATGCCGGTTCTTTCTGCTGCCCTTCAAGCCCGGTTCGCCTCCCAGGACTCCACAGACACGGGCAACCGGATCCTCTCCGCCCTCCGCCACCAGTTTGGTGGGCACGAGGAGTCTCTGGTGCCTGATGCCAACTGAGCACTTGGCCTTTGTAGCGAAGGTTCTTGAAGGTGACCTTTCCTCAACATCAAACCAGTTGGGACTAGATGTCGCGTCGCGTTTTCAGGCAAGTGTCTAGTCGGGCCAGTCTCGGGGTGGTGATCCCCTCGTACTGCAGTGCCCACTTGAGGCGGGTCCTTCTCGCCCTTAGAGAGTTGCCCGCTAAAGAGGTAGTGGTCGTGGACTCGTCGCCCGATGAGCCCCAACTTGATGGCTTCTCTGTGGACCTCAAGCATCTAGGAGAGCGCGTATCGGCGTCGACCGCTCGAAATATCGGAGCCAAAACAGTCAGCACTGACTACATCTTGTTCCTGGATTCCGACGTGCTGCTATCGAATCGGGCGCTAGAAGTAATCGCCGAGATCCTTGAGAGTGCAGACGCCGATGTTGTCTGCGGGCTTTATCGAAATGATCCTCGCGAGAATGGCAGAGTCGAGGAATTGCAGAATGCTGTACTTCGTCATCGGCTATCGGGTGTCCGCAACCCGTCGGCGGTCATGGGATCGAGTTCGCACATGCTTGTTCGACGAGACGTTTTTGAGCAGATAGGCGGATTCAACCCAGAAATCGACAGTTATGAAGACTTCGAGTTTTCGGCTCGGTGCATCAAGTCCGGATTTTCCGTCAAGGTTGATACACGACTCGAGGCGGTCCACTTGAAGAAGTTCTCAGTTATTTCGCTTTTACAGGACTACATCCAAAAATCTTGCAAGGCAATTATTGTGCGAGGTCGATATCCACTGGTGTTCAAGGGTCAAAAAATGCACCTTGGAACAGCGGTTACGGGATCATGGATAGCTTCTATCTTGCTCCCACCGGCGTTGTTGGGCGTTGCTCTACGTCCTAATCCGGGACTTATTCACGTTGGCCTGATACTGGGACTATTTTTCTACTATTTGATAACTAGTCAGAAGATCTTTTGTGGTGCTCGTATTGGCATGAAGATGGTCGCCTTTATGGTCTGGCCATTAGTCGCATGGAGTACTGCTGTCGGGACGCTTGCTGGTATGACGATCTTGTTCGGCAGAAAAGTTGCAAACCTATTCCAGAACTTGCTTGATTGGATTCGGCTGGCACTGAGGATCGTGATCAGGAGAGGAATGCCTGTCCAGATCGTTCACTATGTAACTGCTCGATGCAACCTGAGGTGCGAGCATTGTTTCTACAAGGAGACGCTCGACGCACCAAACCCTGGGGAGATGTCCCTAGAGACGCTTGAGAAGACGATGAGCGACATCGGACCAGTTCTCTGGTATTCACTTGCTGGTGGCGAACCATTTCTTCGAAATGACCTAACTGACATTATTGGACTTGCGCAGACGCACTGTCGGCCCAAAGTGTTCTCATTCCCTACGAATGGGTGGTTCATCGAGCGAACGTTCTCTCAGACTCTCCGATCGCTTCAGCGAATGAATCGTGGAAACTTGATCCTCTTCTTCTCACTTGATGGTCCCCAGGGGATTCACGACGGGATTCGGGGCGAAAACTCGTACTCCCGAGTGATCAAGTGCTTCGAGCGGCTGCGACCACTCCAACGCTTGTATCCCAACCTATATCTAAATGTAGTTACAACTGTCACACCGGATAATGCGGCGGTCATGCCCGAGTTTGTCTCGGATGTGTTAGAGGATTTGAAGCCAAATGCACTTTCCATCAACCTGTTCAGATATCACTCACTTAACCATCCCCCAATACCCGTAGAAGTTATTGATGCTTACGAGGAGGCAACTTACATATATGCTGACTACTTGGCATGTGGCGGCATAGACCATTACGGCTTCTTTGGGAAAAAGGTATTGGCGAGCAAGGAAGTGATTCAGAAAGAGTTGATTCTCGACGTGGCGCGTAATGACACATTCGTCACACCTTGTACAGCAGGATCCTTAAGTTATGTGATCAACGAGGATGGAAGCGTCGCAGCTTGTGAGATCCTGGAACCTGAGCAGAACCTCGGCCAACTCTCTGGGACACAGCGATCAGGTTCACCGCTTGGTGGACCGAAATCTGACGACGCTTCGGTGGTGGTAGCGCTGGGCACTAAGCCGTCGACCGGTAATGGCAGCGACTCCAATGGTGAGGTCTCTTTCCAGTCGCTCATTCGCTCAGAGCGGGCAAAGGAACTCCGGTCATGGATCCGCGACACCGAATGTCGTTGTACGTACGAGTGTGCGATGTCGACCAATACGCTCTTTTCTTGGCCGCTGGCACGGTCTACCTACTTGCGGGTGCTCCGGAATCTGGTTACTCGTTAGGACTGGAGCCTGATGTGGCTAGCAGATGTCGGTCTGATGGCCTTCGTCCGCTTTGGTCGTGTGACTCCGATCTTGGGTCGGTCGGTGCTCTGGCTAAACAGCGCAAAGGGCCTGGACTTGGAGAACGGCACCGGCGAGTCGCGGTGAGGTTAGGAAGGTTGAAGGCTCGATTCCCTCTGAGCGCGCTAAGCATTTCAGCAGTTCAGGGCCGGTCCTCCGGGCCTTGTCCTCGAGGTGTGCGTTCCATCGCACACTCGGTTTAAACGGAGTTCCACGGGCACTCGCCGTCAGATCAGAAGGCGGGGTCGCCGTGGGCTAACTGCAGGAGCCTCAACGGACGCTACCGAACTGCATGTGTGATGTCTCACTTGAGCTCGCGAGCACCACCTCACCTCGAGGCGAGTCAATCGTGACGGATAGTGCTGGTGGTCCTGGAGACACCGTGATGTCGAGATCGATGGAGCGCAGGGCGCCTGCGAGATCATCGGCGGCGGGCGATGTGATGGCCAGCGTCCTGAACTCGCCCCCGACGGGATTGGTGTCTTTCGGATTGGCGCACTCGAGCCAATCAATGAAAAACGGCATGCGCCCACCGTGCGGACTCCCGATAGGGAACAACAGGTCCCACACGAGAAGGTCACCTAGTTCCGTCTTCCGCTGGGTTCGATTGGGACCCTGAGTCGATACGCCAACCGGCTCCAGGGCCTGAGCAATGGCGATGAGATCGCCTTCGGCTGCCCAGGTGACAATTCCACCGTTCGTCAAGTTGGCGAACTGTGAGCCAGGGTCACCTTCCTGGGACTGTGCCGGGTCGGGTGCGATGATCTCGAGATAGGCGGAGCCGAGGGACAGAAGTGCGTTGCGTGTTCCAAGACCCACATGCTCCCCGCCATAAGCGGCTGGTACCCCGAACGTGTCCGCTGCCCATTCCATGCCTTCGTCTAGTGAAGCCACTGCGTACATGAAGTGATCGATTCGCGTAGTCAGGATGTGCCCCCCTTGTTTTGGCACCGGACCGTGACTTCAACGTAATCCTCAAATTCCCCACGATTGAACTCATGTGGCAGGCAGTCCTTCCCGCCGTCGGGGACGGCACCGTCTGGCGACCTGCAGAGGCCTCAATAGACCTTTGGAGGGGTCTGTACCCGCGAGTGGAGTACGGGAGGCACTTTGCCGACCGCAACCTCTACTCGTACAGGTTGGCTGGTGCCTCGGGTGGGTTCAACATTCGGGCCAACACGATCGACGAAGTTCGTTTGGGTGCACAAGAGACCGGAGTCTTTCGGCATAGGGCCGGAGATCGACGATCAAGTCATCCGGTTCTAACTCGTCCTCTGGGGTGATGACGGCTACCTGCAGGTCCGTTGCTCCGATGCCGCGCTCGATAAGGAGCAGACGGATGTTGGGAACCGCTACCCAGGGGTGGGCTAGATCGCTGATAGTCGAGTAGATACCGAGGTTTCGCGTGCTCGGCCAGAGTGACTGGTCGTTAACAACGACGATGCGGGAGTGCATCTCGGGATCGAAGTGGTCAAGCTCCTGGTTGAGGTAGGCCTCCTTTGACTTAAAGGGCTCGAAAAAGACCTGATCGATGTTGGCCTGCGTATTTCGAACGGCACCCAGGATCACGACTCCCATCAGCACAGTCACCAACCAAACTGGGATTGCAGATTCCCTGATTGGTTGACGCCGGGAGTTCAGATTGCTCCAGGCGACCTTGAGCAATTGGTGGACTGCTATGAGCAGATAAACCCACACGGTGGCCGTGATGCCGAGCATGTACCGGTATTCGATCTGGTTTTCGATCACGATGAGATGCGCGCCCATCGTTAAGCACGGGTACGCGAGTAGGAGGATGGTTGCTCCGAGCCGGTCGAGAGCGCCTCCGTTCTGTCGGAGATAGAGACCAGTTGCTATGGCTATGAGGATTGGACCAGCGGTCAATATCGCTTGTAGGTCAGTCGGGCTGGACACGAGGAAGGGTCGAGCAGCGACGCCGATCGGAAATCTCACAAACCAGGAGATCTTCGCTATTGCTTCCGAGGGGGTTGATACCAACAAGACTCTGGAATCTGTCTGTACATCGAGAATTTGATTGATGAATAGGGCGATTGTGAGGGCGACGAGAGCAGAGCCTGCGAGCAGGACAGCGAGCAGCCCTGATTCTTTAAGCATTCGCTGGACCGAAGCAGGTCTTATTGCTGTGCGGATGCCGAGAAGGCCCCAGGAGCAGAGGGCGGCTGGGGGGTAAAAGAGAAAGGTGATGACTGTCCCCAAGAACCCGAGGGTGACGAGTCTGCGACGATTCTCAAACCAGCCTCGGAGAAATGCGAGGCCGGCGCATCCTCCTAGAACTGGTATCCAGGCCAGTTTGTAGACGGTGGCCCATCCAACTGCTTCATGGAACGGAGGGAGGAGTCCAACTGAAACAGCGACAAGAGCTGAGTAGATCGGCCTCATTCCCCATGATTGGGCCACCTGTGCTAGGAGTCCCGCAAGGATGGCAATCCCAATGACTCCGACAAGTCGGAGAAAGCGGAGGTCGCCAATGTCGTCGACCAGGCCGAACATGACGGTGTTGACGAGCCCTCCGAGGGGCCGCATGTCAGAGAGGTGCTTTGTACTCGCACTTGTGAAAAGCATCGGGTAGTCGTCGCTCCACGCTGACCGCTGGAGCGCCAACGGCAGGTACAGAACAAGCAACACCAATGCAGCGGATAACGAGAAGAGGGCGTCCTTGCCTCGGATGCGGCCGACACGCCTCCCCTGAAGGGGTTCTCTAGTCTGCAATGGTCTATTTCCGGCGGTCCGGAGTTGAGTCAGTTCCGCCTACAAAAAGGGGAACGCGGTGGTGGAGCAGAACGAAGAGTAAGCCGGTCGCAACTCCGAGTTCGACAGCCCCGACAGTGCAGAGCATCGATGTCAAGGAAATGGCTGAGGCAAGGACGATGTACGCGACACCCAAGCCTGTCGCGAAGACCCAGATAGTGATTAGTTGTCGATCCAGGCGAGCAGTGGAGGCACTGACAACTAGGACGATGTTGACGACAGCAATCGCTGTGGTGGTTGTGGCGAGCAGGCTCTGCATGACACTCACTGCAACGATGTCTCCAAAGAGGATCTGGACCGCCACAGGAGCTCCGAGTGTCACAGCGACGATTCCCGAGACAATGCAGAGGAGCAACGGCCACCTATGCCGAACGGATCCGGGGACTCTCCGACTGGTGACGCTGCCACCTCTGGTCCGGTCGTTTCCCAAAGTTCGGTCGGCTGCGAATTTCGGTACAAGGCCGAGAGATAACTGATACGGAGTTCGAAGAAGCGCGAGCAGAATGAAGGTTGAAGAAGTCTCAATAATGTTTGCGGACTTGACCGCCATGATCATCGGGGACATCACGAGAGTGGCGTAGGCAAGTAAGCCGGCGATCGCCGAGCCGTATATTCGAGTCGTCGGTTGAGTGGTCTCCTGAACACTCAAGTTCGGACGCGGCGCTAACGACACCACTCCAAATCCAAGAAGAATGGCCAGAGCGAAGGCGCCGGGTCCTGCGTCAAAGAGCCAGAGAACAAGTGCTGCGACAGCTCGAAGGCTGTTCTCGATAGCTGAGAGGAACGCTACGAAGCGGAATTTTCGACGTGCTGCCCAAAGACCCCTGGTAGCGCTTGTAGCGGCGCAGCCGAGAGGTATCAAAGTTGCCAAGAGCGGCCAGATCGTCGAGGAGTCGCCGAAGATTTCCGTTCTCCAGATTGTGGTTACGACAGCGACGCCAGACATCAGGGGCACCGTGACCCTCAGTACTTCCTGTGAGCGAAGGGCCTGAAAGACGCTTCGGTACGTGCCCGCTGATGTGATTACGTGCTGCTGTACCGAAAAGCCCAGACTTCCGGCGGAGAGTGCCCAGATCGTCCAGATCTGGATGATCTGTCGGAATTGATCAAGGCCGAGGGAGCGAGAAGACGCCGCCAGGAAAGTGAGTGCCGCCAGCCCAGAGACAAGAGAGCCGAGAACGAGCCAGTATTCGTCGCGTTTCGACCTCAATTGTGGCTAGTCCCAGTCACGCGGTGTGGCTAAGGGCACTGGTTAACGCTTCCACTACCCGGTCGCACTCGCTGTCTGTGAGCGTGTCGAAAAAGGGGAGGCGGATAATCCGACTACTGACCGAATCGCTGATCGGACAGTCGAAGTTTCGTTTGACCCAAGGTCGAGATCCCTCTGAACGGTGAAGCGGTTGGTAGTGGAAGGTGGCACCGATACCAGACTCGTTCAACTCCCGCAGAACAGCGTCGCGCCTCCCTTCTCCCGATACGAGCACGTAGAACATGTGGTAGGCCGATCGGTGCGTTCCTGAGACCGGAGGCACTTCGACACCCAGACCCGCTTCCAGAGGCGAAAGCTGTTTGTGGTAACGGGTGAACAGTTTCTGGCGCCTCCCCATGACGCCCGTTCGTTGCTCAATTTGACCAAGCAGGAAGGCAGCGAGGAGATCAGACATTCCGAACGAGGAACCTTGCTCGATCCACGTGTAACGGTCCACTCTGCCGTCGAGGAATGCAGCCCTGTTCGTGCCCTTGTCGTACAGCGTGTGAGCCCTGGCCACGTCCCGCTTTTCATTAATGACAAGTGCTCCGCCCTCCCCGCACGAAAAGTTCTTCGTCTCGTGAAAACTCAGGGTAGAGAACCGACCGAATGAACCAAGTGGGCTGCCACCATGCGAGCCGAACAAGCCATGTGCGTTGTCCTCGATCAGGGTGGCATTCCCGTGGGCCTCAACTAGAGGTGCCAATCGGTTGATATCGGCGGCCCTGCCGGCGTAGTGAACGGGAACTACTGCACGTGTCGAAGAGTCGATGAGCGCACTTACCGAATCCGGATCAATGCACAAACTCACGGGGTCGATATCGGCAAATCGGAGTTCGGCACCCGACCGAGCGAACGCACTCGCAGTGGTCACAAAGGTGTAAGACGGCACGATTACGTTGGACCCCGGTTGCACGTTGAGGAGCATCGCTGATAGTTCGAGTGCACTTGTGCAAGATGTCGTAAGGAGAACGTCGGCTGCTGCCAGTTCCGTTCGGAGCAGGTCGACCACTCGGTCGGAAAATGGGCCCTTGGATGCCGAGTGTCCAGTGCTAACGGCTTCTTGCACGTACGACAGTTCGTTTCCCTGCAACGATGATCGGTTGAGAGGGATCCGCTCTACTGTCACGTAGCAGAACCGTAGTTCGGTCGCCAGTTTCCGAGTTGCCCAAGAGATGAGTTTCTACATGAGGGTCGTCTACCTGTCCCGCCAGTTCAATCACAGTGGCCTAGCGGTGTTCGATGCACTGAGTCAGAGCGATCGGTTCGATGTCATGGCAGTCGTGGTTCCGCCGGTCCGAGACTCTCAGCAGTCGATGCGTCGCCTCAACCGCCCACTGACGGCCTGGTTGGAGAAACTGCGGTACTGGTTGGATTCCGCCCGAACCGGGGCCCGTCGACTCAGATTCGAGGAGTCGATTTTACGACGGGCAAGGCGGGAGGGTATCCCGGTGTTGGAGATCTCATCTCTAAAGGAGGAGACAGGCTGGCAACATCTTGAACAACTCAAGCCAGATCTCATAGTTATTGGTGGGGGCTGGCCGGAACTGCTCCCCCCCGAAGTCGTCGACCTTGCGCCGCTAGGCGCGCTTAACACACACCCATCTCTGTTACCGGCCTATCGCGGAACCGATGTGCATCGGTGGCAGATCCGGGACGGTGTGAGAGTCTCAGGAATATCAGTCCACTACCTAGATCGAGACTTCGACACGGGTCCCGTACTTGGGCAGGTTGAGGTTGAGATACGACCCGGTGACACCCCACAGGACCTTTCTCGTCGCACTAGTCAGGCGGCGGGGCCACTCGTGCTCTCAGTCTTGGACCGCATCGCACGCGCGGCGCCCCAGCGGGTCGAGGTTTCGACCCAACCAGTAGGTGGTAGCGACCTGTTCCCAAGGTGGCCGTGGGCGGACGACGAGTTTATCGCTATCGATCCTGGCGGCTCGGCTAGGGAGGTCGAGCGGTTGGTGCTTGCCTGCTCCCAGGAATCATTCAGACATGACGGACCTTGGATCCGGATTGGATCGCGGCAGTTCGTCGTACGAACAGCTGAGATCCGGGCTCCCGTCGCAGAGGTCCAACCTGGCACGCTCGTCATACGTGGAGGTTGGCCGGTTCTCCAGTGTGGTGACGAAGCTGTGATCCTGCGGCGACTTCAGGAACGAGGACCTGTGCCGATGAGGTCTCGGAGCGTTTCTGGGCGGAGGTTCGCGAGGAACGTGATCGGCCGATCGAACTACATCAGTCTCACGGAAGGTAACGGCCGGTGACTAAAGGTGGTCCTGCGGCCGGATCGAGGCTCCTCGTTCTTGGTGCAGGTGTGTTTCAACTCTCGATCATTAGAAAAGCCCGCGAACTGGGGGCGTACGTCATCACGGCTGACAACGTTCCCTCCAATCCAGGCCATCGGATCGCCAACCAGTCGATCAACTGCTCGACCACTGAGACGGAAACGCTGATCGGCCAAGCAATAGATCTCGGTATTGATGGAGTGGTAACAGCGGCAAGCGACGTCGCCGTTCCGACGGTGGCGGCCGTGCGAACCACTCTTGGGCTTCCGGCGCAGTTGAGTCCTGCCCTTGCTCGCAATCTCTCGATGAAGCCTGCCTTTCGAGAGTTCCTCGCAGGGGCAGGACTATCGTCCCAGCGCTACTGCTTCAGCAACGATTTTGAAAAGATCAAAGAGGAGGCACGAAATTTCACGTTTCCAGTAGTCACCAAGCCGGCCGACTCCTCAGGATCGCGTGGAGTCATACGTGTGTCAGAGCCGGTAGGGCTTGACGATGCCCTGCGCCTTTCGGCTTCTTTTTCGAGATCAGGACTCGTTGGTGCCGAGGAGTTATTGGCCGGAGTTGAGTACGGAGGCGACCTGTTCCTCGAGGGGGGACGGATCAAACACCTCTGTGTGACTGACAAGTACCTTCGAGAGTTCACGGTCAG
>Ga0066857_10000574_pt1 | contig 13794 bp, 10 predicted proteins | sample ETNtaG_2_FD_65602 | JGI IMG/M metagenome (GOLD analysis project Ga0066857, IMG submission 65602) | Marine microbial and viral communities from oxygen minimum zone, Eastern Pacific Ocean - ETNP201406SV203 | ecosystem: Environmental > Aquatic > Marine > Oceanic | place: Pacific Ocean: Eastern...
CCCACCATAAGGCACTATGAAGTTATGTATGGAGAGCAGGACAAGCAGTTAAGCACTTTGAGTCAGAAACTGGACCGAGAATTAGAAAATCTTCTTTTTAGCTCTGATAATGCAACTGGGGAAGCAACTTCAAATGAATCTTCTGAAGGTATTTGGGTCTCTATGAGAAGTTTCCCGGACCTTGCTATGAGAAGTGCTCGACTCATGAGAGAAGTGGAAGTCCAGGGGAAACTGTTGGAAATTCTAGTCCCACAATACGAACAGGCACGGATGGAAGAGAGCAAAAACATTCCTACTCTTCAAGTCATTGATGAACCAAAGGTTCCCTTGAACAAAGCAAAGCCTAAAAGAATATTCATTGTGCTTGGAGCAGTTTTTATGGCTGCCATATTCTCTTCCGGATATGTTCTTGTTGAATATCACACCCGTGATTTGAGAAAAAGGCTTGGTTCTATTTAGGGCCGCTCCCCTCACATTGGGTCTTTTTGGACTCATCTTAATTCAGATTATTACCTTTTATCTGGGGATCGTGATTCATCCTGTAATGTTTTTTTTGATTCCCATTCTTGTTTTGGCAACTGTTTGGTTGGTTCACCGCCCTGAATTCACTCTTCTTATGATTGGTTTTACAAGCATTATTAAAGGGTTCATGCAGGAGCAATTCCCCATTTTTGAATCTTTGGATCTTACTCTTATTTTGATAATTATCCTTTGGACCGGTCTTGCTAAAATTGCATTTACAGGCAAATGGGGATTACCTGAGTGGACCAGAGATATTCTCATTCTGTTTACTCTCTTTTGCGGTATGGTGTTTGTTTCCGGATTCTATACACCATCACCTGTTTCCGGGTGGCTAAAAATCGGACGGTTTCTGATTTTTTCATCATCCATGTTTGTAGCACCGTTCGTCTTTCTAAGAAAAATATCAGATTCTATCAGGATGCTTAACTATTTCAAATTTCTTTCAGCCGCGATTCTCGTTGCCATGCTCCTTAATCTCCTACTCATTGCAACATCGGGTGGTTTGTTCACTTATCTTGTGCGAGCATCCCTACTGGGAGCTAATCCCATTGCTGTAAGTCGTAGCTTGGCTGTCATCGCCGCCATGGTAACGGTGATTGGTATTCGCCGGGAAGGGTGGAAACGATTGACTACTCTAATTCTTCTGACCTTGATTCTGTTGGCCATTGTCTCCACTGGCTCTCGTGGACCGTTGGCCAGCTTCTTTGCCGGAATTATTCTATTTATGCTCATGTTCGAATCCTCAGTTTACAGATCACGGTTGGTTCTTGTGGGTGGCATTTCAATTATGATTGTATTTGTCTTGCTGTTTGTCTTGCCTGAGAGTTTGACAACGCGATTTATGCAGATAACTCAGGGAGATGTGATTGTTACAGCAGGTGGTGTGGAGCGAGTCAGCACAATTGCCACGCGCCTAAATTTTTGGAGGATATCAATAGAGGGGTGGCTCAGCAGTCCATCCAACTTTTTCTTTGGCATGGGTGCTGGTGGGTTTAGCTCTTTTTTTGTTTGGCGCGACTTTAGGTGGTACCCTCATAATATTTTCTTTGAAGTTCTGGTAGAACAGGGTTTTGTGGGTTTTATGCTGCTGATTATGATGATTGCTGTTGCTGTCCGATATCTTCTGAAGGCACGAAAAGTGGGCATGCTGTCGGAGCACTCCTCTGTCTGGGTGGCTGCCACGCTGGTCATCTTTTTTTCTGCTCAGGTGTCCGGCGATATCAATGATAATCGTATCTTGCTCATGTTCCTTGCTATTGCACTTTCCTCGATACATCTCGACCGAAGATTCTATGAGCCCGTCACTGCTTGAAAAAAGACTGAGCCTCAAGGCTGATTTTCTTGTTACTGGATTGAACGGGATTGGTACCGTTGTTGGCATATTTATCGTCAGCGGGTATCTTGCCCGTACGTTAGGTCTGGATGTACTGGGTGAATATCTTCTTGTAAGGAGGATCGTCACCGCTGTGCTGGGTGTCCTTCTTCTTGGTATGAATGTAGCTCTTCCTGCCCTTCTAGCGAGAAATGAAGGTAGGGGTTATGGTGACGCAGCGTTTTCTGTTTTTCTTTTGGGAACCCTACCACTCATTGTGTTATTAACTATTGTGGTTACCGAAGGTTTCGTTGAAAGTGACCGGGCGGTTCCTTACATGGTCTATGGTGTAGGTTTCTGTGCTCTCACTCTCGCCTATGCTCTTTACAGAGGCCACTTGAACATGATTGGCGCGAACCTGCTCCAGTTAACGGCAGGGACGGTGGTTTCGCTGGTAGCGGTTGTGGCAGCAAAATCAATTGATCAACTTTTTATCATGATCGGTCTTCCTATGATCATCCTTTCATTTAGTGCTTTTTTAATCAGGAATGGGGGAGTAAATCCAAAAAAGATCACGAAAGATAACACTGGTGAAATGCTCACTTTTGGAATGGTTCGTATTCCTGGATTCATTTTCCAATTCTTTCTTTTGGCAGGTGTTCCCCTTTTGTCACTTTCTTATCTTAGTTTCACCGATCAGGCATTCCTCAACGCCGGTATAAGTCTGGTGCGTGTTTTTCTCGTTTTAGTAGGCCCCTTGGGTATCATTCTTCTGCCTAGAATTTCTCATGCTGTTAGTGGGGGAATTGATGATCGCCTCAGGTCTAATCTTTCCCTCCTTGTTCGAGCCACATTCTATTACGGGATGCTTACAGGCTTTGTATTAAGTCAATTAAGTAGTGAAATTCTGATTATCTGGCTTGGAGAGGTGACGGATCGAGCCGCCAGTGCCGCAACTGTTTTACTAATTTCTGTTCCGTTTTTCGTTCTTTCTGCCGTTCTCAGGAGCCCTATTGATGCAGGCGCTCAGCGGGGCTACAATTCACTCATCTATGGTGCCGGCGCGATTGCCATGGCAGGATCATTTTATCTCTCAATAGTTATGAACACCGATCCATTCATATCGGCGGCAATAGCGTTTCTGACAGGACAGACTGTCAGTGGCATGGGGAGCTTCATTATAGCTCGGAGACTATTTCACTTGGAGGTGTTCGAGTTGCAATTTGTTGCTTCTGCGACCGTTGCCCTGTTTGTCACTGCCGGTTTACTTATGGTTCTAGCGAGAATAACATACGGCACTAGTACGGTGGTGACCTCTCTTTTTACCCTTGGTGCTGTCACCTTTTTCCACTTCTTTTTTTCCAGGGAAGCGTGGGTCAAAACGCTCCGGAACACTGTGGGTATTAAGTGAACCTACTTCATAACAATGATGTGAATTCTGGTGAGCCAGCGGATAAATTGAAGGTTCTCCTTGCTTCGTCACTCCACCGGTGGAATGATGTTCGAATTTTTCATAAAGAGGCCAGCTCTCTTGCAGTCAAGTATGATGTGACTGTCATGGGTGTGGCCTCAGAGAGCATCTCTAATTCCGGTGAAATCCGTATCTTGACTCTTCCACGTCCAACGTCATTGCTGCGACGTTTATTAAATGGGTGTAAGATCCTCGAAGAGGGCGTAAGTGGTGGGTACGCCATCTTCCATTTTCACGATCCAGAACTGCTGTGGGTCGGCTTCATGGTGAAACTATTTAGAATCAAAGTGATCTATGATGTTCATGAAGATACCCGGGCGGCGGCACAAATTCGGGAGTGGATACCGCAGTATTTAAGGGGAATCCTGGGCGGTCTGGTTCACGTATTTGAACTTTTTGGACAGTGGATATTTAACGGCGTAATCTTGGCGGAGGATTCTTACTTCAGCAATTTCCCGGCAAATGATAAAATCGTTGCTATCCGGAACTATGTACGGGTTGATGACTCAGCTTTGCATTTCCGGAATCAGAGTAAGAGGATTCTATATGCCGGTTCAGTAACGGTGGCTCGCGGCATCGGCGATCTGCTAGATGCTGTGGCCATACTTCAGAGGGAGGATCTTGAAATAAGGGCAACTATCATCGGTAGTGGTCCGGCCGATGATAAAAAAGAACTAGAAGAGTTGAGGCGTCGATTGCCGGATCCCGCATCAATAGAGTTTATTGATTATATTGATTTTGGAAAGCTGAAAGAACTTGCTCAAAACTACTACCTTGCTGTGGTTCCACTTCGTCGAACGAAAAATTATGAACGTTCCATACCAACGAAAATTTTGGATTACATGAACTGGGGTCTCCCCTTTGTCTACAGCCGGTTGCCGCTTACAGAAGAACTTTTTGGACAGCATTCCGGCGGTGTGGGATTTGAACCGGGAGATGTGGAAGATTTGGCCCGAAACCTGAGGCGATTATTGACGGAAAAGAATCTTTATGATCAACTTAGAAATGAGGGAAAGTCCAAAGTGGGTCGGTTCGATTGGTCAAGCGAAGAGAAGACGCTACTTAAACTATATGACCGTGTTTTAGGAAAAAGTGAAGGTGCAATTCGTTCTGTTGCGCCTGAAGTTTGAAAAGGTAAATTAGGGCCGGTCTCTATATTCAGTCCAAAAGATGAACATCATTTCGCCGAAATAGCCTTTTTCCTATTCACTGTATTATGAGTGAAACAACCGTATCTGTTGTCATCCCCATGCGTAATGAGGAGAAATATATAGGCAAATGTCTCGACTCTCTCTTGGCACAGGAGTGGGACGGCGGCCCCCTTGAGGTGGTTGTGGTGAACGGTGAATCTAAGGACCGTTCAAAACAGATTGTTGAGAGCATGATGCCCACATTTTCCCGGCTTAAATTGCTGGATAATCCCCGCCGCATTACGCCGGTCTCTCTAAACATGGGTGTAAAAGCTGCCACCGGCGATGTAATCATTATTTTGGGAGCCCACAGCTATGTGGCCAAAGATTTTGTTTCGAAAAATCTTCATTTTCTTGACACTATGGCTGTTGACTGTGTGGGAGGATCTATCGCCCCTGTGGGAGACAGCTACCAGGGTGAAGCCATTGCCCTCGCCATGAGTTCGCCCATAGGCGTGGGAAACGCCTTTTATCGCTACTCGAAAGTCCAGCGCCTGGTGGATACAGTTCAGTTTGGTGCTTACAGAAGAGAAATATTTTACAGAATAGGCTACTTTGATGAAGAACTGGTGAGAAACCAGGATTTTGAACTTAACCATCGGATAGTGAGTACGGGCGGAAGAATTTTATTGGCTCCTCAGGTGCATGGCTATTACGTGGTTAGAAGTTCAATACCCAAATTGTTCAAACAGTACTTCGATTACGGATTCTGGAAAACAAAGGTCATTTCTAAAGAGGTAGGCGCATTCCGGTTGCGATACCAGATCCCGCCCATCTTCATTGTCACGCTTGTTGTTACAGGACTATTGGGTCTCTTCATGCCCATGATGTGGTCGTTCTTTCAGGGAATAGTGATCCTTTACGCTGGTTTGGTCCTTTTTACCAGCCTGAGGATCAGTCTAAATAGTGGCCTAAAATACCTGCCTGTTTTGCCTTTTGCTTTTATCACATTGCATTTTGGTTTTGGTCTGGGACTTATCACATCTTGGATTCAGAGGTTGATAGAAAAGAGTAACGGTTATAACTAATGCAGCAGAAATTCGTGCTGTAAATTTTTTACTCAAATCAGCAAAAAAGGGTAATGTAACTTTTAGCATCTGACCAGAGGTTCTTTTGACACATATGACCACATATCTCGGTGTCCAGTTGGGTGAAAATGTCACAGTTGAAGATTATGTCATTATTGGTAAACCACCTGAAGGAAAGAAGTCGGGTGATCAGAAAACTGTTATTGGTGATGGGACACTGATTCGATCTCATACAGTCATTTATATGGGCAATGTCGTGGGAATCAACTGCCAGACGGGCCATCACGTTCTCATCCGGGAAGATAACGCCATAGGTGATTCAGTCAGTATTGGTAGTCACTCTGTTGTTGAGCATCACGTTACCATTGAAGATGGTGTTCGCATCCACTCCCAAGCTTTCATTCCGGAATATTCACTACTAAAAAAGGGGTGCTGGGTCGGTCCCAATGCTGTGCTCACCAATGCGCGGTATCCACTGTCACCTCGAGCTAAAGAGGAATTGGAAGGGCCAATTATCGGTGAAGGCGCCAAAATTGGTGCCAATGCCACCATCCTTCCAGCGGTAAGAATTGGTGAAAATGCCCTGGTAGGAGCTGGTGCAGTGGTAACAAAAGATGTGGCTCCAGGTAAAGTTGTTGCTGGTAATCCGGCTGTTGTAATTAATGAAATTTCGGAGTTGAGCACCTGATGGATATCCCTCTCGCAGATTTAAAGGTCCAATACACCACCATTAAACGGGAAGTTGATGCTGCAATTCAGAGTGTTATTGATGAGACAGCTTTTGTCAAGGGCTGCTATGTCAAAGCATTTGAGGAATCTTTTGCAAAAAAAAACGGGGTAAACCACTGTGTTGGTGTTGCTAATGGAACTGATGCTATTTATATCTCCCTGAGGGCGTTAGGGATTGGTAAGGGTGATGAAGTGATCACCACAGCATTCAGTTGGATATCTACTGCCGAAACCATTCAGCAAACAGGAGCAACTCCGGTGTTTGTGGACATCCATCCTGACACCTACAACATCGATGTTTCGAAAATCGAAGAAAGAATTACTTCAAAAACAAAGGCTATTCTGCCTGTGCATCTCTACGGTCAACCGGCCGATATGGCCCCCATTGTTGACATCTGTGAACGCCACGACCTAAAGCTTATTGAAGATTCTGCTCAGGCACATTTTGCCGAGTATAACGGTCAGGTGGTTGGCAACTTCGGCGATGCCGCCACATTCAGTTTCTATCCCGGTAAGAATCTAGGTGCCTACGGAGATGGTGGTGCCGTGGTTACCAATGACGATAAGCTGGCTGAAACCGTACGCCGCATTGCCAATCATGGTGCCCTGGGAAAACACGATCACGAAATTGGTGGTGTCAACAGCCGACTGGATGGTATTCAGGCGGCTGTGCTTTCTGTAAAACTCAAATATATTGACCAGTGGAATGATGATCGATTAAAAAATGCAAAGATCTATAATGAAGCTCTTTCAGGTATTGGTGATATTGAAACACCGGGGATTCATCCGGCAGTGAAACATATTTTCCATGTTTACACCATCCGGACGTCCCGGCGTGACCCGTTGTGTGATTTCCTTTCAGAAAATAGGATAAGTACAGGGATTCATTATCCTGTGGCCATGCCTTTTTTACCACCTTTTAAAGAACTGGGTTACACCTCCGAAAAATTGCCTGTTGCATCTGATTATCAAAACAGAATACTTTCACTTCCCATGTATCCCGAACTGACCGAAGATCAGATCCAGCATGTATGCGACCTGATCAAAACCTTTTTCCGGGAAAAATGAGATATCGACTGAACCTTACATTTCTTGTTGGGTTCGGTTTGATATGCTTTATTACTTCTTCTTGTGAAGACCCCACCCGGTCGCTCAACTCAAACCCTAGTCTCGTTATCGAGCCCGGTTTCCAGTACAGGGTGGTGTTTGACAATCCTGTGGACTCGTTGGCTTCAGGTCAATTATTTGAAGGTATAACGAGTCTTGCTGCGTCACCTATGGCGCCTATGTATCAAAAGCCACTTATTATTAAGGCGGATGATCTGCGGGCGAGGATTTCTCCGAACTGGCGTTCCTTCATTCGCTGGGCCGATAGTCACTCCTACACTCTGAGCCTGGGACTAATTTGTAATTCACTTGCCAGTGCCCCAGCCACAGATCTGAAGTATCTGAGGAATCTTAACCGTTGGCAAAACGAACTTTGGCTCCACGGCTGGGATCATGAAGTCGGAATCAATATAGCTGAATTTTCCGGTCACTCCCTGGCGTATCAGACAACTCATTTAAAAGAATCCATCAAGTGGGCGGAAGCGAAACTTGGGTTTAAACTCCGAACTTTCGGACCACCGGGCAATCGGTTTGATTCATTTACATCGGCCGCTTTCTTAGCCAATCCTCAGTTGAAGGTGTGGTTTCACACCGATGACTCTCTGAACCTCCCCTACGTGATCAAGATTAAATGGATTGTTGAATCTTCAACGGGTGATCTACGTCCTTTTGACCAGTTTCGTGAAGAACTCCACCGAAACTCAGATGATGATGTCATTATTTTCCAAGTTCACCCCGCAGAGTGGGAAGAGAGCGATTTGGGACAATTCCGGGAGATGGTTGACTACGCACTTGAGACTTTCGATCTGTGGTTGACTACACCTTACGCTTATTTTACATGGCGTTACGATATGGCCAATCCCGTTATGGAGAAAGTGTCCGAGAATGAATACATCATTGACTGCACTTCTCTTGTGTATCCTCACCAGCTGGAATTGGTGGCTGAGCCGGCATTTATTACCCGTTTGAATCCATCTGGGAAAATTCTTGACGAGTAACGTGTGTCCCACTAAATTAGAGAAAATAAAAGGAGAGAATCATCGGATTAGATTGCTAAAGGTTTAGAACTTACAAATAGATTAATTCAATTTGATTCAGTCAACCTTTAGTCGATGATAACTCTTCGAGAAATTTATCCGAATGTGATCCAGCGCATTCGGTTTTTTATATCCAGTCAATATATTCCCATCAATAAGCTGAAACAGTAATGGCGTCCATCAATTTCAAAAGGAATATTAAATACTGGGCAGTGGTGGCTGTTCTTCTGACCACGGATTTTGTGGCGGGGCTTTTTGCTTTTTCCCGCACGGTGATCATCGCTTTGGAGGAGCAATATTTCGCCTCTGACGAAATTTGGGCTGTTTTTCTGGTGATTCAGCTTGTATGGGTGGGGTTATTCTATTCAAACGGTAGGTATCGTGTGGACCCCACCATTTCACGTTTCCGTGAGATCCAGTCTCTGATCAGAATTACACTCACGTCTATCATCGTCGTTATACTGTTTAATGAAATGCTTCCGGGGATACTGGCAGTTGAAAGTGCAGTTTTTCTTACCTATTGGTTCTATTTGGTGGCCGGTCTGAGTGTCGGCAGAATGGTTGTAAGAGTAGTTCAGAAGGCATTAATGATGAGAGGGTACGGAAAGAAGAATACAGTAATTATAGGTACGGACACTAGAGCAAACGATATTGCGGGGCATCTCGCTGCTGAATCGACTGGTCACAATCTCATCGGTTTCGTAGAGTCTGGCGGAAACGATGCTAGTAAACCCAATGGACCAACTGATCTTCCTGTACTTGGATCCCTAAATGAAATTCGTCGGATCATTGATGATCATCATGTGAATGAGGTAGTCATTGCCTTGGAGAAACCAGATCACAGCAGGTTGTTGGACATTTTGACTAGGTCTAACGGTGCTCCTGTGTCCCTCAGGATAATACCCGACATGTACGAAGTGATCAGCGGATTGGCAAAAACTGAAGAACTATACGGGTTACCCTTGGTGGATATCAATCCGGAAATACTCACAATTCAACAGCAATTTGCTAAGAGACTCATTGATATTGCTGTTTCTCTCTTTGTGATTGTGCCACTTTTTCCAATATGGTTTCTTGTTTCCCTGGCGATCAAGATAGAATCCAGAGGACCTGTCTTTTACAGGCAGGAGAGGGTAGGGCATAACGGAAGAGTATTTATGATCAACAAGTTCCGGTCTATGATGCAGGAGGCGGAGACTATGACCGGGCCTGTCTGGGCAAAAGAGGAAGACCCACGTTTAACCAATGTTGGAAAACTTCTCAGACGATTCCGATTGGATGAAGTTCCGCAGTTTATCAACGTACTTGTTGGGGATATGAGCGTGGTGGGCCCTAGGCCTGAGCGGCCTTATTTTGTGCAGAAACTAATGGAGGAATTCCCTTTTTATTACCGTCGTCACCGGATCCGCACTGGCATCACAGGGTGGGCTCAGATCAAGCACTCTTACGATTCTTCTCTTTCTGATGTACGGCAGAAGCTGAAGTACGATTTCTTCTATATCGAGAATATGAGTCTCTCTCTCGATTTTCTCATCATGTTGCGAACGGTTCTTGTCATGATCTCGGGCAAGGGCCATTAAGAGCCCATCCGGGCAGTCCAAATCACTGTTTGAAATACGCGGAAAGCAGTTATAGCTTTTGTTCAATGAGTGGAGTTCCAGTAGACAGATATGTCTCCGTCGAGGCTGCGATCCGTTTCGTCCGTGTGGTGATTGCTTCATCAGTTATGGTGTCGTCAATTCTGCATAGTCAGGTGCTGATGATTTCTTCCCAGACACACGTTTATGATGTTGAAAGAAAAAGTATTATCCGTGGAAGTACCGACAGTTTTCTATCTCTCCGGTATCGACATGAATGGCGCAATGCTAGCCGCAGTGGCAACGATCTTATGACCACTTCCCTCGGGGATAAACGTTTACGGAATGACCGTTTCAAGATTTACCCCGAACTGTCAGCGAGAGCGTACTTAGATGGTGGGCATCTTCAGCCGAAAGGTCTCTATATTGATGTGGCACCCACTGTCACCGCAGTGGGGCGTTACAACCTTTCTTCTGACAAGAATTTCAGTATTACGGGGTGGTCAAGGTTAGAAAAACATTCCATGGTGGCCCCGGACGAATTTGATGTTCCTAAAGTGGCAGGACGGCCTCTTTTACACTCAGATTTCAGTTGGAATCAGGCTGTGGGATATAGCGATTTTCCAGGCTCAGATAATTCGTGGATAGAGTATCGTCTGGGCGACGGTGGTGTTATGGTCAATTATCCTGGTGGCGACGTCACTTTTGCCAAGAGTGCGCCTGTCTGGTCATCGGGTTATTCGGGGCAGCTGTGGCTTTCGGACAAAACTTCTAGCTTTACATTTTTGAGCCTCCGTCATCAGCTATCCGAGCGGTGGTCTTTTGCTTTTTTACACGGCTCACTGAATTCCACTATTCGCGATTCCACATATTCTGGTTACTATCCACAGGGAGGCGGACTCCCCCTCATTACGAAACATATTGCCGTTCATCGTCTTGACTTTACCCCGTTCGAAAATATGAGGGTCGGTTTTGGTGAATCTGTGATTTACGGGGGTCGCGGTTTGGAGATGGTCTACGCACTCCCCTTCGTTCCATACTGGACGGCTCAGGCCGATCTCAGCAATTCAGACAACTTGCAAATTGTGCTGGACTGGGAAGTGATTAAGCGGGGTTTAGGGAGATTGTACGGGACTCTCTACCTCGATGAGTGGGACCTTATTGATACGTTTAATAGAGATTCCAGCAGAAATTGGGCGGCTCTCCAGACAGGTCTAACAGTGAATCTCGACCAGTTCCTACCGTGGAAGCCCTTATTTCGAATGGAATGGACTCACCTGACTCCATACATCTACGTTCACCGCAGTGAAGTGAATACATTTGAGCACTACGGTGCCCCTCTGGGCCACTGGATCGGACCCAATGGTGAAGGTCTTTTCTTTTCTTTGGAAGGGCGACCCAAAGATCAGATATGGATTCAAGCTTATACCACACTATCCAAGCGGGGTGAAGTGGACGAAGAAAGCTTGAACCGTCAATACCGGCATGAGCAAGTTTCTTTCCTATATCGAACCTATGAAGGTGAGGCCGAACAGCGGACGTTGTTTGGTATTAGGGGAGAATGGTCCTTCAACAGTTGGGCGAGGGTCAGGTTTGATTTTTTCAGTAGCGACTGGAGTCAGTATCTGGCCACCGATTCGGCTATCCGGTCGGACATACAAAAAGTGGACGCCACTCTGCAGATCATTATTGGTCTGTGATCTTTCTCCTCACCACAGCCGCTGCCCTCTATTTTTTCTTTTTGATCTGGCTTCGGGCCGGATTATTTAACGAACAACCGGAAAGTAGTAACCTTCCCACGGTCTCAGTAGTAGTGGCGGCTCGGAATGAAGAGGCGGTTATTGGAAAACTGCTGGAAAATCTTCAGGCACAAGAGTATTCCAGGGAGAGGTTGGAATACATCATCGTTGATGATCACTCCAATGACAGCACGGTAGCAGTTGTGAGAGATTTTGCGGCGAGAGATGAACGGTTCCGTTTAGTGACATCGGTGGAGGTGCCGCCGGGTGTGGCGCCGAAAAAGTGGGCGCTACATCTGGGCGTAAACGAGGCGAAAGGTGAAATACTCCTCATGACAGATGCAGACTGTACTGTGGGCTCAAACTGGGTCCAGAAAATGACAGCACCTTTTTCCCGAGAGAGTGTCGGTATGGTGCTGGGATCGAGCCCATTGGGGCGAGGGAATTCTTTGTGGGAGAGGATCATAAGAGTTGATTCAGTGGGACTGGACGCATTGATGGCGGCGGGAGCCTGCCGAAACTTCCCTCTTACTGCTAGCGGCCGTAATCTGGCTGTCCGGCGACAAACGTTTGATGAGGCCGGCGGTTACAAAAAATTTGGGGCGTTTATTTCCGGAGATGATGATCTAATGATGCATCTCATTGCCAAGAATGGTTGGACTGTTTTTCCGTGCCTGTCAGCAGGTTCAGAGGTGGAGAGTTCGTCACCGAAAGGATTCATGACGTTCATCCAACAGCGATTGCGGTTTGCCTCCAAAGGAAAAGCTTATTACAGGCTCGACTTTGTGGATCGGCGATTCAGATTTGTCTTGGCTCTCATCTATATTGCTAATGTTTCAGTCATAACGGGACAGATTATTTTTCTCACGGGATTTTCTTCATATTGGCTTCTGCCGTGGTTTATTAAAATGATTGCGGATGGGCTTCTTATCACCGGTTATCTTTCCAAAATGGAAAGGTCTTTTGATGTGCCCATCTTTTTGTTGAATGAAGTTTGGCACGGTCTTTATGTGGCTGTTGTTGGTACTCTGGGATCGTTCGTGAAGATCCATTGGAAAGGGCGGCAGAGTCAATCACAGATCACCGCCGCAGGCAAGTGACACGGCCGGGAAGCGATGGAAATTTCGATGAGCGGGTCGTAATTTCCCGTCGAGAAGAGAGCCAGTAACATTTAAGTAATATGATTTCGCTAAAAGAGATTAGAGAAGATCCAGACCGCATCAGCCAAGCTGCAGCTTCGAAGGGGGAATCCATCCAGATAGAGAAACTTCTGGAGCTTGACAACAAATCGCGGGAGTTAATTCAGGATGTGGAAGAGAAAAAGGCAGAACGGAACCGGATCAGTGAAAAGATCGCCCAGCTAAAGCGGAAGGGAGACGATGCCGACGGTCTCATTAGTGAGATGCGTGAGCTGTCTTTGCAGATCAAAGAGGGAGATGGAGCGCTGGCGGAATTGAAAGAGCAGCTTGACAACCTCCTGAGGTGGGTGCCTAACGTTCCTCATGAATCCGTACCTGTAGGTGATGATGAATCCGCTAATGAGCTGGTTCGAACCTGGGGTGAGGAACCGTCCTTCGACTTTACGCCTCTGAATCACACGGATCTGGCCGAGTCTCTGGAATTGCTTGATTTCACAAGAGCTGCAAAAATTTCCGGTTCAGGATTTCCCTTATACACCAAATCTGGAGCACGTTTGGAGCGGGCCCTTATCAACTTTATGCTAGAGCATCACAGTGGACGTGGCTATAGTGAGGTTATGACACCCTTCATGGCGCTGGAGTCAGCTACGGAGGCCACGGGGCAGCTGCCGAAACTGGAAGAAGATATGTATCGGGTGGAGAATGATGGCCTGTACCTTATACCAACTGCAGAAGTGCCTATTACCAATATTCACCGGGAAGAGATTCTGAAGGGTTCTGACCTACCCATTCGTTATGTGGCCTATTCACCCTGTTTCCGACGGGAGGCAGGGTCGTACGGTAAGGAAACCCGAGGGTTACTTCGCATTCACCAGTTCAACAAAGTTGAGCTGGTGAAATTTGTTCACCCCGACAGTTCTTATGACGAATTGGAATCGCTAAC
>Ga0066857_10000585_pt1 | contig 13691 bp, 10 predicted proteins | sample ETNtaG_2_FD_65602 | JGI IMG/M metagenome (GOLD analysis project Ga0066857, IMG submission 65602) | Marine microbial and viral communities from oxygen minimum zone, Eastern Pacific Ocean - ETNP201406SV203 | ecosystem: Environmental > Aquatic > Marine > Oceanic | place: Pacific Ocean: Eastern...
AGAGTGCGCGCGCCTCGAACCAGGTTGGTCGCCCACCAACCCAGGAGTCGGCTGTGGGCCTGCAGCGAGGCCCTTCCTCGCAACTGGCCTGACGGCGCGAATCTGAGCCACAGGAGGCCCGCTACCACGATTCCTACTGACTCGATTGCGAACAACCAGACCGCGTAGAGAGAAATCCTCACCGTGGATCCCCTCCGGCGAACTACCAGGTCGATCAATCCACCCACGAGCAGAACAGGAGTGAGGAGGACGAGGAGGCACGGCAGTCCCAGCAGAATTCCCGGAACGGTGAGGCTCCGACGTCGAAGCCTCACGCCGATGGTCGATTCGTGCGACGATGAAGCCCCCTGCTTTGACACTTGAGAATCCTCTATTTCGTGAGTCTGTGCCGGAGTGCTCATCGGATTAGACAACCACAGGGGTGACACACCCTGACGGCAGCCTGGAGGCCCTTCTGGCTGTGCTGCTGGTCGGGGACGTAGCGGGAGAGCACCTCTAATGGGTACTCACCACGACTTGGGTTTTGAACATCTTGTCGGTCAGGCGCTGGTTGTCGTCGTCCCACAGGAGCCACAGGTAGTCGATGATCACGTACGCGGCACCGAGGCCGACGGTGACGAGGCCACTTCCCACGACGATGAGCCACGGCACGAGGATCCGACCCATACCGGTGCCGCCACCGGGTGCCTCGCCGGTGCCGATTCTGGTGAGGCGGGTGCCGGCGACCCGCTTTCCCGGCGTCTTGCCGGTGACGCCCTGCCGGTATCCGAATAGCCAGACCCCGAAGAAAAGTACAGGGACTAGCAGGCCGACGGGGACGGGGGAAAACGGGAAAAGGATGACGATGAGCGGGGGGTAGAAGATGACCCTGTCGGTGATCGCGCCTAGGACGCGCTTGTCGTAACCGGCCGGCGTTTGAGCCGGGATCGCCGCTTCTTTCGATGAATCCTCGGAGAAGGCGTAGTTCCCGGTCTCGGGGTCGAACTCCGCCCAGTCGCTCACGATGCTTCTTCCTCATCTCAAGTAGACGAAAGGGACTCGCCCCACCTTACGTCCCGTCCAGCAGGACAGGCAGAAGGGCCTGCCGAAGGCGCTACAGCGGTGTCGGAGGGGGGACTTGAACCCCCACGCCCTTGCGGGCACCAGCCCCTCAAGCTGGCGCGTCTGCCAATTCCGCCACTCCGACGTGGCACACCCGGAAGACCCGGAGCGCACGACAGGCTACCGGCGCCCTGCATAGGCGAACACCGGCCTCACGCCCAGTCGAACGTCCGGGTGACCGCATCCGACCAGCGGGCCAGGAGAGCGTCGCGCTCCCCCTCCGGCAACGTCGGCTCCCAGCGGCCACCCTCCTGCCAGTTGGCCCGCAGGTCGTCGAACCCGCCCCAGTACCCCTCTGCCAGCCCGGCGGCGTAGGCGGCCCCCAATGCCGTGGTCTCCTCGACCACCGGCCGCACCACGGGCACCCCGAGCACATCGGCCTGGAACTGCATGAGGAGTTCGTTGACCACCATCCCGCCGTCGACCCGCAGCGATGACAGGTCGACGCCACTGTCGGCACGCATGGCGTCGAGCACCTCCCGGGTCTGGAAGGCCGTGGCCTCCAGCGCCGCCCGGGCGACATGACCCCGGTTCGAAAACGCGGTCAGGCCCATCAGGAGCCCCCGGGCGTCAGAACGCCAGTGCGGTGCGAACAGGCCGGAGAACGCCGGAACCAGGTACACGTCGCCGTTGTCATCGACCGAGCGGGCCATCTCCTCGACCTCCGACGACTCGCCGATGATGCCCAGCCCGTCCCTCAGCCACTGCACCAGCGCACCGGCTACGGCGATGGAGCCCTCCAGGGCGTAGACGGGTGCCTCGCCGGCCAACTGGTAGCCGACCGTCGTCAGGAGACCGTGGGTCGATGGCACGGGGTCGGCCCCGGTGTTGAGCAGCATGAAGCATCCGGTGCCGTAGGTGTTCTTGGCCTCACCCGGCGAGAAAGCCGTCTGCCCGAACAGGGCGGCCTGCTGGTCGCCGAGGACCCCCGACAACGGCACGCCGGCCAGCGGTCCCTTCATCTCGCCAATACGCCCCACCGAGGGAACGATCTCGGGCAGCATCGACGCCGGAATACCCAGTGCCTCGACGATGTCGGCATCCCAGCCCAACGAAGCCAGGTCCATCATCAGCGTCCGCGAGGCGTTCGTGACGTCGGTGACGTGGCGCCCACCTTCCGATCCGCCGGTCAGGTGCCAGACCAGCCAGGAGTCGACGGTCCCGAACAACAGGTCGCCGGACGCCGCCTGCCCGGCCAGGCCCTCGACGTTCTCGAGCAGCCAGGACACCTTCGGGCCGGAGAAGTACGGGGCCAACGGCAACCCGGTCGTCGCCCGCCAGCGGTCCGGGCCCGGTCCGTCCGCAAGGCGCTCGACCATCTCCGAGGTCCGCGTGTCCTGCCAGACGATTGCGTTGTGCGCCGCCTCACCCGTGTGACGGTCCCACAGCACGGTGGTTTCCCGTTGGTTGGTGATCCCCACCGCCAGCAGATCGGCAGCCGTCAGGCCTGCCGACGACAGCGCCTCGACGACCACCGCAAGCGTGTTGTCGAGGATCTCGTGGGCGTCGTGCTCGACCCACCCGGCCCTGGGAAACACCTGCTCGTGCGGCCGCTGCGCCACCGATACAACGCCACCCGAATGGTCGAAGACCATGAACCGGGTGCTGGTGGTCCCCTGGTCGATCGCACCCACATAGCGGTCCATCCGCCCATTCTCCCCCATCGCCGCAGCGCTCTGTCACACGGAACCCCTACCCATGGAGTACCCCACGAAACAGGAGCACCACCAATGGACATCCCCACCCTCGAACACGCCGCCGTCGGCCGCCCCGTCAACCGCCTCGGCTTCTCCCTCTTCCCCGTCTACCTGCCACCCGCCGACCTGCCGCCCATCGCCACCGGCCCGGGCTCCGGCCTCGTCATCGACGAGCTGTCCAATGCCTCGGTACCGACGCTATCCGTCACCAACCCGACCGATCGGGCGATCCTGCTCATCGAGGGTGAGAGCCTCGTAGGCGGCGCCCAGAACCGCACCCTCAACGACCTCGTGCTACTCCACCACCACGCCGACTTCGACCGGATCGTCGACGTCACCGGACAGCCCGCTGAATGGGTCGTCCCCCGGGTTCGGTGGCCTGAGGGCCCCTAGAACATCAGGGCGAGGGCCACCGTCGTGAAGGCGAACACCAGGGCCGTCACGATGGTGATGCGATCGAGGTTCTGCTCGACCACGGTGGAGCCGGCGGTCTGTGCGCCGATGCCACCACCGAACATGTCCGACAGGCCACCACCCTTGCCGCTGTGCAGCAGCACCAGGAAGATGAGGCCCAGCGCCGATGCGACGAAGAGGATCGAGGTCAGGACCAACATGGTGGCGACAGGCTAGCGGCGCGGCCCTGAGATCAACCGATGAGCCGGTGGTACGCCACGATGCGGGCGAACTCGTCAGGGTCGAGCGAGGCACCGCCCACCAGGAGGCCGTCGATGTCGGGCTGCATCATCAGGTCCGGGGCGTTGACCGGCTTGACAGACCCCCCGTACTGGATACGCACCGAGTCGGCCGCCGACTGTCCCCACCCCTCGGCCACCACCCCCCGTACGACCCGGCAGGCCGCCTGGGCATCCTCTGGGGTGGCTGTGAGGCCGGTGCCGATCGCCCAGATCGGTTCGTAGGCGATCACGAGCCCTGCCACCTGCTCCTGCGAGAGCCCAGCCAGTCCGGCCTTCACCTGGCCCGTGACCTTGGCGTCGGTGCCGCCGGCCTCCCGCTCCTCCCGGGTCTCGCCGCAGCAGAAGATGGGGGTCATGCCGTTGGCGAGCACGGCCGCCGCCTTGAGCCGTACGTCGTCGTCGGTCTCGCCGAAGACCTCGCGCCGTTCCGAATGCCCGACGATCACCAGCGCCACGTTGAGCTTTGCGAGCATCCCCGGTGACACCTCTCCGGTGAAGGCGCCGCTCTCCTCGAAGTGGCAGTGCTGGGCACCGAGGACGAGGCGCATCTCGTCGGACTCGATCACCGTCTGCACCGAGCGGATGTCCGTGAAGGGCGGGTGGACCGACACGTCGACGACGTCGTGGTCGGCCGGGTTGAGAATGTAGGCCAACTTCTGGACCATCTGGATGGCCTCGAAGTGGTTGTGGTGCATCTTCCAGTTGCCACTGACCAGCGGTCGCTTCGTTCCTGGCATCACCTGCTCCTCGTGCTTGGTCCCGAATTCAGACTGACATGCTCAGGCGTCACCGCGCAGGGCCGCCAGCCCCGGCAGGTCGCCCATTTCGATCAACTCCAGCGCTGCGCCACCACCCGTCGACACGTGGTCCATCCGGTCGACCACCCCGAACTGGTGCGCCGCTGCCGCAGAGTCGCCGCCGCCGACGACGGTGAACCCCCGGCAGTCGGCCACGGCCTCGGCGATGGTTCGGGTGCCTGCGGCGAAGCGGGGATCCTCGAAGACGCCCATCGGGCCATTCCACAGCACCGTGCGGGCCTCGGCAACCAGGTCGCAGAATTCGACTGCCGACCCGGGCCCGATATCGAGACCCATCCAGCCGTCGGGCAGCGACGTACCGGCCTGGCGTACCTCTCCCCCGGCCGAGGGGTCGCAGATGCGCCCACCGGGTCCGAGCGCCGTGATGTCGATCGGCAACCGGATCGGGGCGCCCGAGTCGAGCAGGCGTGCGCAGGTCCCGACCATGTCCTCCTCCAACAGCGAAGAGCCCACCGAGGCGCCCCGTGCCGCCAGGAAGGTGAAGCACATTCCCCCGCCGACGATCAGTTCGTCGACGATGTCGAGTAGCGCCTCCACGACACCGAGCTTGTCGCTGACCTTGGCGCCACCCATGATCCCGACGAACGGCCGCTTCGGCGAGTCCCGGAGGCCTCCCAGAACCTCGACCTCGCGGGCCAACAGGCGACCCGCCGCCGACGGTAGGTGCCGTGGAGGACCCACCACCGACGCGTGGGCCCGGTGTGAGGCCCCGAAGGCGTCGTTGACGTAGGCGTCCTGACCCTCGAGCAGTCGCTCAACGAACGCCGGGGCGTTCGTCGTCTCCCCCGGATCGAAGCGCAGGTTCTCGAGCAACACCACTCCGGGCGCCAGCTCGGCAAGGCGCTCGCGGACCGGGTCCATTGCAAATGCCGGATCCGGCGCCCCCTTCGGACGGCCCAGGTGCGAACACGCCGTTACCTCCGCTCCGGCATCGAGCAGGTAGTCCAGCGTCGGCAGCGCCGCCCGGATGCGGAGGTCGTCGGTGATGGCCCCGTCGGACATCGGGACGTTGAAGTCGCAGCGGACGAGGACCCTTCGACCCGAAAGGTCACCGAGGTCCTCCAGGAGGGGGACGTCCATCGTTGCTACTTGCGGGCCTTCTTCGCCTTCGGCCTCTTGGTGCGGCGGGTGCCGACGATCCTCGTGAGGTCGACCAGACGGCTCGAGTAGCCCATCTCGTTGTCGTACCAGCCCAGGACCTTGACCATGTTCCCGGAGGCCATGGTGAGGCCACCGTCGATCGTGCACGAGGCCGGGCGGCCGACGATGTCGGCGGATACCAGTGGGTCCTCGCTGTAGTCGAGCACCTTGGCCAGCGGACCACGGCGGGCGGCCTCTGCGTAGGCGGCGTTGACCTGCTCTGCCGTCGCTGTCTTCTTCAGGGTGCCCACGAAGTCGGTGATCGAACCGTCGGGGATCGGCACCCGCAGCGAGATGCCGTCGAGGCGACCCTTCATCTTCGGCAGTACCAGGCTCGTCGCCCTGGCGGCTCCGGTCGAGGTGGGCACGATGTTGACGGCTGCGCCCCGGGCACGACGGAGGTCGCTGTGCGGCCCGTCCACGAGGCTCTGGTCGCCGGTGTAGGCGTGTGTAGTGGTCATGAAGCCCCGCTCGACTCCGAACCGGTCGTCGAGCACCTTGATCATCGGGACGAAGCAGTTCGTGGTGCACGAGGCGTTGGACATCACATGGTGCTTCGCAGGGTTGTAGGAGTCGTCGTTCACGCCGACGACGAACGTCGCATCGCAGTCACCGGACGGGGCCGAGATGATGACCTTGCGGGCACCGCCCCCGAGGTGCAGGGCCGCCTTGTCGCGTGAGGTGAAGAAGCCAGTGGACTCGATCACGACATCGACTCCGAGGTCCCCCCAGGGGAGGTCGCCCGGGTCACGCTCGGACAGCACCCGGATCTTCTGGCCGTCGACGACGATGCTGTCACGGGTGGTCCGCACCTTGGCGTCGAGTCGCCCGTGCACCGAGTCGTTCGCCAACAGGAACGCCATCGTGTCGATGGACCCCAGGTCATTGACGGCGACGAACTCGATGTTCGCCCCCTGGGCACGGGCGGCCCGGAAGAAGTTGCGGCCGATGCGGCCGAATCCGTTCACACCTACACGGACGGTCATTGAACTGTTGCCTCCTGCGGTGGCCGAACCGCCGCTCTGTTGTCGTAGAGGGTCATGTGCCCGTTCATTGCTAGCCGATGGGCATCAACTTGACACGCGATCCTGAACGTAGATCGGTCACACCCGGATCGTCACGGCAGCAGTCAGCGATCGACGTCGCGGTGGGTCACGAGAGGATCCTGACCCCTTTCCCTCAGGTACCCGGCGACCGCCTCGGCAATGGTGACCGAGCGGTGCCGACCGCCCGTGCATCCGAACGCCAGCGTGAGATACGACCGTCCCTCGCCGACGAAGGCCGGCAGGAGGAGGTCCAGCAGGTCCTCCAGTCGGCTCAGGAACCCCTGGGCCAGGTCGCTGTCCAGCACATGCTCACGGACAGGCACGTCCAGGCCGCTGAGCGGGCGGAGTTCGTCGACCCAGTGCGGGTTCGGCAGGAAGCGGCAATCCAGGACCAGGTCGGCGTCGCGGGGAGCGCCGTGCTTGAACCCGAAGGAGGTCACGGCGAGGCGCATGGGGCGGTCGTCGGCCTGTCCGTAGAGTTCGGCGACCTTGTCGCGGAGCTGGTGGACGTTCAGGTCCGAGGTGTCGATGACGAGGTCGGCTTCGGATCGGACCGACTCCATCAGGGCCCTCTCGGCGTCGATGGTGTCGACCAGGCCTGCCCCACCACCGAGTGGATGCGGCCGCCGGCTGCTCTCGTAGCGCTGCACCAACACCTCCGTCGAGCAGTCGAGGAACACGACGCGGAGCCCCTCGACAAGGGATCGCAGCTCGGCGATTCCGGCGAGGGTCTCGCCGCCGACGGTGTCGCTACGCAGGGCGAAGGCCACCCGATCCAGCGAGGACTCCGGCCCCCTCGCCAGGTCCGCCACCTTCGCCATCAGGTCGGGTGGCAGCCGGTCGATGACGAACCAGCCGAGGTCCTCGAGGTCGCTGGCGAACGCCGAGCGCCCCGCCCCCGAGAGGCCCGTCAACACCAGGAAGTCGCTCACATCACGATGCTAGGCGAGGCCCGACCGACACACCGCTCACATCACTGCTCACGATGTGCCTTCACGTACACCGCCTCGGCCACGGCGTCCGGCAACCACGACAGCTTCTGCAGGTCAGGGAGGCCGGCACGCTGCACGGCCCGTACACCGCCCATCTCCTTCACCAGGCGCTTCCGCCGTGCCGGCCCGAGGCCCGGGATGTCGTCCAGAACGGAACCTGTCATGCGCCGGGAGCGCAACTGTCGGTGGTAGGCGACCGCGAACCGGTGCGACTCGTCGCGCACCCGTTGCAGCAGGTACAGCGCCTCAGATCCACGTGGCAGCAGAATCGGATCGCTTCGACCGGGAACGAACACCTCCTCGAAGCGCTTGGCCAGCGCAGCGACCGGTATCCGGTCCGTCAGGCCCAGGTCTGCAACGACCCGTTGGGCGACCCCCAACTGCCCCACCCCGCCGTCCACGAGAAGCAGCTGCGGCGGATAGGCGAACCTGCCGGGCCGATTCGCCACGGGAAGGGCGACCTCCTCCAGGAAGGCGGTGAGGCGCCTCGTGAGGACCTCCTCCATTGCCGCATAGTCGTCGTTGCCGGGCACCCCCCGAACCTTGAATCGGCGGTAGTCGGACTTCTTGGCGAGGCCGTCCTCGAGCACGACCATGGACCCGACGTAGTCCGTGCCCTGCAGGTGGCTCATGTCGAAGCATTCGATCCGGAGTGGTGCTTCAGGCAGCCCGAGCGCCTGCTGCAACTCGTTGAGGGCCCGGGCACGGCTGTTGTGGTCGGCAGCCCGCTTGAGGCGGTGTCGCATGAACTCCTCGGCTGCGTTGCGGGTCACAGTCTCCTGCAGGGAGCGCTTGTCGCCCCGCTGCGGCACCCGAATGCGAACACGGGTACCCCGTTCCCCGCTCAGCCACTCCCCCAGCAGGTCCGTACCCTCCGGAAGGTCTGGGACGAGGACCTCCCTCGGAACCCCCTGGGGTGGGTCGCCCCGGTAGTGGGCAGCCACGACCTCGCCGACCAGTTCGGACGCCGACAGGTCCTCGATACGGTCGACGACGAACCCCCTGCGTCCGATCACCCGACCTCGACGCACGTAGAAGACCTGGACCGCTGCCTCGAGTTCGTCGCCCGACAGGCCGAAGACGTCGATGTCCTCGTTCCGCCCACCGACCATCTGCTGGCGTTCGGCCACCTTGCGGACGCTCCCCAGCCGGTCCCTCCAGCGGGCCGCAGCCTCGAACTCGAGGCCGACCGATGCCGCCTCCATCTCTTCCGACAGGCGAGTTTCGACCTCGTCCGTATCTCCCCCGAGGACGCGACTCAGATCGGCGACGATCTCGTCGTAGGCCCTGCGCCCCACCTCCCCCACGCAGGGCCCCGAGCACTTCTCGATGTGGAAGAGCAGGCAGGGTCGACCGAGCCGCAGGTGTGCATCCAACTTGCTGTCCGTGCACGTGCGGATCGGGAACGTGCGCAACAACAGGTCGAGCGTCTCGCGGATTGCGCCGGCGTTCCCATAGGGACCGAAGTACCGGACCCCCCTGCGGCGACGGCCGCGCATCACCATCGCACGGGGCCATTCGTGGTCGAGCGTGATCGCCAGGAACGGATAGCTCTTGTCGTCCTTGAGGTCGACGTTGAAGCGTGGCGAGTGCTCCTGGATCAGGCTGAACTCCAGCATCAGGGCCTCGAGTTCGTTCGAGACCTGGATCCACTCGACGCTCTCCGCAGCCTCGAGCATCTGCACTGTCCGCAGGGCCATTCGATCCGGGCTCCCGAAGTAGCTGTTGAGCCGGTGGCGGAGGCTCTTCGCCTTGCCGACATAGAGCACGCGGCCGTCGCCGTCCTTGAACTGGTACGAGCCGGGCAGGTCCGGGATCGTCCCGGCGGGTGGCCGCTCGATCATGTCGGCAGCGTAGGGCGCACCCGACCGCATCCGCTTCGACGGAAAGGTCCGCAACCTCATCACCGTCGCCTCCGACACCCAGGCGTGGGCGCATGTCGCCCTCGACCGGATGCTCACCATCACCTGAGGAGCGATCAGGAAGCCGGCCCTGTCAGCCAGCCAAGATGTCACGCAGGTAGCGACCCGTGTGGCTCTCGGACACCGCGACCACCTCCTCCGGCGTGCCGGTGGCCACCACCGCACCACCTCCCAGCCCACCCTCCGGTCCGAGGTCGATCAGCCAGTCTGCGGTCTTGACGACATCGAGGTTGTGCTCGATGACGATCACGGTGTTTCCATGGTCGACCAGTCGGCTGAGCACCGACAGGAGCCGACGGACATCCTCGAAGTGCAGGCCGGTGGTGGGCTCGTCGAGAATGTAGACGGTGTGGCCGGTAGGCCGCTTCGCCAACTCGGAGGCCAACTTGACCCGTTGCGCCTCGCCTCCGGACAGCGTCGGCGCCGGCTGGCCCAGCCGGATGTAGCCCAGACCCACGTCCACCAGCGTCCGCATGTGGCGCGTGATGGGAGGGTGCTTCTCGAAGAAGTCGAACGCCTCCTCGCAGGACATCGCCAGCACGTCGGCGATGGTGCGGCCCTTGAACTCGATGTCGAGCGTGTCCCGGTTGTAGCGGGCCCCCTTGCACACCTCGCATGGCACGTAGACGTCCGGAAGGAAGTGCATCTCTATGCGCAGCGTCCCGTCGCCTGAACAGGCTTCGCAACGGCCTCCCTTGACGTTGAAGCTGAACCGGCCGGGCATGTAGCCGCGCACCCTCGACTCCTCGGTCTGGGCGAACAACTTCCGGATCCGGTCGAACACGCCGGTGTAGGTGGCGGCGTTTGAGCGGGGGGTGCGCCCGATCGGCGCCTGGTCGATGTTGATGACCTTGTCGATGTGCCCGACGCCTTCGAGGGCCGTGTGGAGTCCCGGCGGAACCTTCGACCGGTAGACGGCCTGCATGAGCGATTTGTGCAGGATCTCGTTGACGAGGGTCGACTTGCCCGATCCCGAGACCCCGGTCACGGCTATGAAGCGGCCAAGCGGAAACGAGACGTCGATGTCCCGGAGGTTGTTCTCCCGTGCGCCGCGGACCAGCAGCGAGTCGCCGGTACCGGGGCGCCTCGCCTGGGGCACGGCGATCTCCCTCCGTCCCGAGAGGTACTGCCCGGTGATCGAGCCCTTCTTCCCGAGGAGTCCCTCAACCGTGCCGGAGTGCACCACCGCTCCGCCGTGCTCCCCCGCCCCGGGTCCGATGTCGACAACGTGGTCGGCGTTTCGGATCGTCTCCTCGTCGTGTTCGACGACGATCACCGTGTTTCCGATGTCCCGCAGCCTGTGCAGCGTCTCGATGAGCCGCCGATTGTCGCGCTGGTGGAGCCCGATCGACGGCTCGTCCAGCACATAGAGCACGCCGACGAGGCCGCTGCCGATCTGCGACGCCAGCCTGATCCTCTGGGCCTCGCCGCCGGCCAGAGTGGCCGCCGAACGGGAGAGCGACAGGTAGTCGAGGCCGACGTCCAGCAGGAACCCGAGCCGGGCATTGACCTCCTTGAGGACCGGCTCGGCGATCATCGCATCGCGGTCGGAGAGGTCGAAGCCGGCCAGGACCTTTGCAGCCTCCCCGATCGGAAGCTCGCAGACATCGTGGATCGAATGGCCGTCGATGCTCACGGCCAGCGAAAGCGGGCAGAGGCGTGCACCACCGCAGTCGGGACAGGGCACCTGGCGCATGTATCCCTCGATCTGCTCCCGTCCGCTGTCGCTCTCGCTGTCCTGGTGGCGACGCCGCAGGTACGGCATGACCCCCTCGAACTGCGCCGAGTAGACGCGGGTCCGGCCGAACCGGTTCTTGTAGCGGACCTGCACACGATGGTCGAGGCCGCCGGTCAGGAACAGCTTCTGGTGCTTCTTCGTCAGCGAGCGCCACGGCTTCTCAGGGTCTATGCCCTGGTCCTCGGCGACGGCCGCTACGAGGCGCTTGAAGTAGCGGTTGTGCCCGCTCGACCAGGGTGCGATCGCACCCTCGCCCAGGCTCAGGTCTGGGTTCGGGACGACCAGCTCGGGGTCGACCTCGAACACCGAGCCGAGGCCGTTGCAGTGGTCGCAGGCGCCGTAGGGGCTGTTGAACGAGAAGTTCCGGGGTGCCAGCTCCTCGAAGGACTTTCCGTCGCTGGGCCGCGACAGGTGCTGGCTGAACACGATCGTGTGCGGCCCGACGACCTCTCCGTCCTCGTCGAGCTGTTCCTCCCCGTCTCCCCTGCTCGGCACCACCTGGATCTCGGCGACCCCCTCGGCCAGGGCCAGGGCCGCCTCCATCGACTCGGTCAGGCGACGCTCGATGCCGTCCCGCAGCACCAGCCGGTCGATCACGACCTGGATGGTGTGCTGCTCGTAGCGGGCCAGGTCGACCTCGTCGGTGAGCTCGTGCAGTTCGCCGTCGACGATCGCCCGGCTGAAGCCCTGCGAGGCCAGGTCGGAGAGCAGGGTGTCGTAGGTGCCCTTCCGTCCCCGGACCACAGGTGCCAGGACCTGGAACCGGGTTCCCTCATCCAGTTCGAGGACACGGTCGACGATCTGCTGCGGGGTCTGGCGGACCAGCCGCTCACCCGTCTCCGGGTCGTGTGGCACGCCTATCCGGGCATAGAGCAGGCGGAGGTAGTCGTAGACCTCTGTGATCGTGCCGACGGTCGAGCGCGGGTTGCGCGAGGCACTCTTCTGGTCAATCGAAATGGCTGGTGAGAGGCCTTCTATGAAGTCGACGTCCGGCTTGTCCATCTGTCCCAGGAACTGGCGTGCATACGACGAAAGGGACTCGACGTAGCGCCGCTGGCCCTCGGCGTAGATGGTGTCGAACGCCAGCGACGACTTGCCCGAACCCGAGATGCCCGTGAAGACGATCAGGTGCTCCCGGGGGAGGTCGAGGTCGATGTCGCGCAGGTTGTGCTCGCGCGCCCCGCGTACCACCAGTCGATCGGACACGGCGGCGAGCCTACCGGCCGGCCCGGAGGCGTTCGAAGCCCCGATGATCAGGTGGCAACCGTCTCAGGTGTGCTCGGCGAGGTCGCGCAGTTCGCGACGCAGTTCGGCGATCTCGTCGCGGAGGCGGGCCGCATACTCGAAGCGGAGGTCCCCGGCTGCCTCCTTCATCTCCTCTTCCAGCGATCCGAGGAGGCGCTCGATGTCCGATCTCGGCAGTTCGGAGACCTCGTCGACGAGGCGCTCGCCGCGGCGCTTCCTGCCCTTCGGGGTGGGTGCGCCGCCGCCGGTGGGTCGCAGGAACTCGAGGATGTCGGTCACGGCCTTTCGCACGGTCTGTGGATCGATCCCGTGTTCGGCGTTGTAGGCCTGCTGGAGGCTGCGCCGTCGGTTGGTTTCGGCGATGGCCTTGCGCATCGACCGGGTGAGCCCGTCGGCGTACATGACGACCTGTCCGTCGACGTTGCGGGCAGCACGGCCGATGGTCTGGACGAGCGAGGTCTCGCTCCGTAGGAAACCCTCCTTGTCGGCGTCGAGGATGGCGACGAGCGAGACCTCGGGAAGGTCGAGGCCCTCTCGCAGCAGGTTGATGCCGACCAGCACGTCGAACTCCCCGAGGCGCAGGTCGCGCAGGATCTCGATCCTCTCGATGGTGTCGATGTCGGAGTGCAGGTAGCGCACCCGGGTTCCCTGCTCGAGCAGGTAGTCGGTGAGCTCCTCGGACATCTTCTTGGTGAGCGTGGTGACCAGCACCCGCTGGTCTACGGCCACCCTTTCGGCGATCAGCTCCTGGAGGTCGTCGATCTGCCCCCGGGTGGGCTTGACCACCACCTCCGGGTCGACGAGGCCCGTCGGCCGCACGATCTGTTCGACGATGCTGCTGCTGTTGTCGAGCTCCCACGGGCCCGGAGTGGCCGAAAGGAACACCACCTGTCCCACCCGGTCGCGGAACTCCTCGAACTGCAGGGGTCGGTTGTCGGCCGCCGAGGGCAGGCGGAAGCCGTGCTCGATGAGGGTCTCCTTGCGGCTGCGGTCGGCGTGGTACTGGCCGTTCAGTTGCGGGACCGCCACGTGCGACTCGTCGACGACCACGAGGAAGTCGTCGGGGAAGAAGTCCAGGAGCGTGTAGGGCCGCTCTCCAGGTGAGCGTCCGTCGATGTGGGCGCTGTAGTTCTCGATGCCGTTGCAGAAGCCCAGCTCGCCGATCATCTCGAGGTCGTGCTCGGTGCGCATCCGGAGCCGTTGCGCCTCCAGCAGCTTGTCCTCTCCCTGGAACCAGGCGAGGCGCTCCTGGAGTTCCCGTTCGATCAGCCCCATGGCCCTGGCGAGGACGACCTTG
>Ga0066857_10000589_pt1 | contig 13635 bp, 14 predicted proteins | sample ETNtaG_2_FD_65602 | JGI IMG/M metagenome (GOLD analysis project Ga0066857, IMG submission 65602) | Marine microbial and viral communities from oxygen minimum zone, Eastern Pacific Ocean - ETNP201406SV203 | ecosystem: Environmental > Aquatic > Marine > Oceanic | place: Pacific Ocean: Eastern...
AACCCTTAGATTATTACGATCTTTTGTCCCCGTATAGTAAATCAATAGATATGTGGGAGACCACATATATGCAAGTATTAACAGGTGATTATCCAGTTCTTGAGTGGACAAAAGGCACAGTGCTGCCCCCATTATTTTCTCAACTAAGTAATCAGGAGCAAAGACTTTTCATAGACAAGTACAAATCAGAACTGGCCTCGAACTACGTTAAAAGGAACAACGGGAATACTATTTTCCCATTTACTCGTATGTTTATGATAGTGTACAAATGATATCAATATAGCCTGTATTTCCTAGCCTATATTTCAATTCCCACCACTGACTCCGTCTATACTAAGCCTAACCACACTACAAAATCTCGATCACTCTTATTAACTAATATGGAAAAAACCCCTAGCCTCTTGATTAATATATCCAACGCGTTTATTATTCCAGCCGGAACTTTCACTTACTGGAGGAAAGATCCCATATGGATCTAGGGTTAAAAGACAAAGTAGCGATAGTTGGTGGCTCTAGTAGAGGAATTGGAAGAGCAATAGCTATTGCACTAGCAAAAGAGGGAGCTAATGTCACAATCTGTGCCAGAAACGAACCCGCATTAAGAAACACAGAGATTGAATTAGCCAGACTCGCATCACAGCACCATGTGCTAGCCATTCCTGCTGACTTATCAGTAGAACGTGACATACGGCGTGTCGTTAGAGATACATTCAACCGATTTGATCAAGTAGGAATTTTAGTTACTCACGTTGGGAATGCCGAACGTGGCCCAAGTGTTGAATTCGAAGATGAAACTATCATGCAGGCGTTTGAATCCAATTTGCTTAGTTCAGTTAGACTAGCCCGAGAAGTAATACCGCATATGAAACAGCAACACTGGGGCAGGATAATAAATTTACTGTCTCCCATATCATTACATGCCGTGAAAGAATCGGGCCTATCTCAGTCTACTCAACTAGCCGTAATGGGTTATTTTAAAACTCTGGCTAATGAGCTCGGACCGTTCAATATCACTGTTAACAATATAATATCCGGAGATATTGATACAGAACAGTTTGCAACGAGACTTGAAAAACAAGCATCTACATCGGATAGTGACACTAGCGGCTTAGTTGAAGGTATAGTATCCAATATACCGTTGGGACGAATCGGAAAACCTGAAGAGATAGGGGATCTAGTCGCGTTCATGGCATCTGATAGATCTGGCTTTGTAACGGGAACAAGTGTAGTCGCTGATGGCGGCGCATTTCAGGGTATAAAATAACTATTAGCTAACCAACCATTTTAAGTATCTCTCAAATCAGACTAGTTATTTGATAAAATATTAGAGTGTTAAAGACAGAGATAGTCCAGTCAGCACAAAAATTCCTACAACAGGAAACTGTATCCGGCTGGCTAGTGTACGACTACTTATCAAGCAATCCAGTCTTCAGAAAAATAATCACTCCCAACGGACATGTAACCCGCCCATGCATGTTATTTATACCTCCCACTGGGCCCCCTAGTCTACTATGCCACCACGTAGATGCAGGTAAATTCTCTACCGAGGTCGAAGGATCCATCTCCTCATCAGAACTGAAAATACATGTCTATTCCCATAGAACTAGTTTCATACAGTTACTAGAGATTCTCTTATCCGGTTCATCTAGAGTGGCCATGGAATATTCTCCCCTAAGTCAACTGCCGCGTGTCTCTAGAGTAGACGCTGGCACTATTGAATTAATCCAAACGCTTGGTGTAGAAGTAACATCGTCTGAGAACTTAATGCAGTATGCAACTCAGAGATGGTCACATGAGCAGCTACAGGGACATATCGAAACGGCACAGAAACTTGGCCAAATAGTAAAAGAAGCCTTTCATTTTATAGGAACTAGACTCCACACCAGTGGTCCAAGTACAAAAGAGTCCGAGCAGATCGGTAGCCTTAATGAATTTGATGTCGCTGAATACATTAGAGTAAGGTTCAAAGAAGAGGCTCTTGAATCCCCAGATGGCCCCATAGTGTCAGTCAACGCACACTGTTCTGATCCTCACTACGAACCTTCTTTAAAATTAAGCAGTCCAATAAAATTAGGGGATTGGGTACTTATAGATTTATGGGCACGAAATTCTAAAGTTCCAAACAGTATTTACGCCGATATAACTTGGACGGCGTACGTAGGAAATGAAGTTCCTGAAGAACAACAAAAAGTTTTTGACATAGTAATATCAGCAAGAGACGCCGCACTCCAATATCTAAAAGATTCGTTTATTGCAGGGAAACAAATTCAAGGCTGGGAAGTAGATTCTATAGCACGTAATTATATATCCGAGCAAGGATACGCAGATCACTTTACCCATCGGCTTGGTCACAGTATCAATAATACCGTTCACGGAGAAGCAGTTAATCTTGACGATTTTGAAACTCATGACACTAGACACATCATCCCAGGAATAGGTTTTTCTATTGAACCGGGTATTTATCTAGCAGAGTTTGGAGTTAGATCTGAAATAGATGCTTATATGTCAGCCCAAGGACCCTACGCCACATCTCCGGTCCAGACCGAGATAGTTCTCATTAAGCCTGAGTAGAATCCTAATTTGCCCGCTGTGTTAATTAATTGCTTTCTAATATCGTTACAGATACAATTTCCTGAAATTCACCCTATATTCAGAATATGATCAGTAGTGGAGAATAGATTATGAAAAAGGTAGTTAGTGAAATTAGCGGAACCGTATTTAGCCTTCCGTGGTTGATCGCACAAGATAATGGGCTATTTACCGAGCAAGGCATTGATATGGAATTTGTACGTACTCTGCCAACAGGGGACGTGGAACATACGGAAAACCCAGAAGAAGTAAATCCAGTCTTGCAGCATACAGCCTTCGAAGAAGCTAAAGTCTCTATATACCGCGCTTGAGAAGAAGGTCAGGTCCGTCGGGCCTATGAGAGTAAGCAAGGGGCCAAGGTAATCGCCCTAAGGTCAGCCGTAGTAAGTCAGGCTCTAATTACTCGACCAGACTCAGAACACAACTACCCAGGAACTTTAGGAAACAAGTCTATAGCAGTACAATTTCACGCAGGATCCCATTACGTAGCTTTAAGACTGTTAGAAGGATATATTCCTGCTGAAAAAATTAAGCTAGTCCACTACGGTTCTCCGCAAAACAGATTTGAAGCCATGTGGAATGGGGAAGTAGATGCAGCCCTAGTTATGGAACCATGGATAAGCTTGGCCGAAAAACTCGGCTGCAAAACTCTTTGCGAAGGTCATTATCTGGGAGCAGAAAACGCTAGTGATGACATGGATGCAGAAACATTTTCTGCAATTAACAAAGCCGTTGAAAAAGCAATAGATATGCTCAATAGTGATAAAAGAAAATACTTGCACTATATGATCGAAGACCCACGAATTGCTGATATCATAAAGAAGTATGGAGGTCTAACACCAGAAGATTTCCATCTACCCAGACTACGTTATATTAAACCCACTCCATACAGTGATGAGATTGTAGAAGACACATACAATTGGATGACACGGTGGGGTTTGTTAACAGACACAGCGTGTTCTACTGATTTGGTTGAGAATCGCATACCTGAAGCATCAGTAGCTTCCGACTAAAATACTTAAACATATTCATTGTGGATTAGTACGTTCCTAAAAAAAGCTGACATAGGAGGCGATTATGGATTTCGGACTTTTCGACACCTGGAATGCTGTATACGAGGGAGATAAAGTCCCTTGGGACCCTGAATACGCTGGCGGGAAACTTCTACAAACAGAAGCGTACGCAGCTAACTTTGCTCAAATAGACGCTATAGAATCAGCGGGGTGGGATTATGTGTGGCTCGGAGGTGGTCACTTCTCAACTCAGGCCAGCATGGATCCTCAATGTCTTATGCTAGCGGGGATACTGGCCGAACGTACCAAAAACCTCAAAATCGGAACATCAATCCACCGACCGTTAATGAAATTGCCTGGAGAAGAATTAAGGCCAACGGCATTGCCTCACGAGAGATATGCATTTGATAATTTGATGTTAGATGATCCTTTTCAAATTGCAGAGCAAGTGTCTATAGTGGACCAAGTGAGCGAAGGTAGATTCATATACGGAGCTGGCGCGCGATCCAGAGGATCTGATGAGCGGAGAGATTACTTCTTTGAGTTTCTAGAGGTAATGAAGCAACTGTGGACGGAAGAGCATTTTTCAGGCTTTGAAGGCAAATATTACAACTACCCAGCATTCTATGAGCCCTATCTAGGTATACCAAAACCATACCAGAAACCATATCCTGCAATGCTACTACCGGTTGATAGCCAAGAGAGTTTTATACCTATGGGGACCCATGGATATAGAATAGCCATAGGAGCAGGTAGTTCTCCTCACAACTTGAGAGGCCACTCCGTTCTGAGAGACGATGTGAAAAGTTATAGAAAAGCGTGGAAAGACGCGGGACATCCAGGGGATCCTACCACAGTAGTAAGAGTTCCAACATTAGTTGCTGAAACACGAGCCGAGGCAACACGCCACACTGAAAAACTCATGGAACTGGCAAGGGCATATTATTCTGGTAGACAGGGTATTGGAAGTACCGATGCAGGAGCAGCTAGCCCTGATACTACCGAAGAAGTAAATCTTTTCGGAACACCTGAAGAAGTAGTCGAAAAGATTCACATGTTTCGCGAGGCATTCACCACAGATGAAATAATGTTCGAAATAAACTGGACATCGTCTGTACCTCGAGAAGTATGTATGAATACAATTAAATGTATAAGTGAAAAAGTAATCCCAGCCTTCAAATAAGCACATTTATCAGGCGATCGATGATTGAAACTAATTCTGGTCTATCGATCGCCTGGTCTACTAGATAAGACTACAATAATCAGGTCTCTAAATCAGCTTACGGGTGATATTTGAGAGTCAATTTGCTGAGAGGAAATATTGGTAAGATCTAATTGGATATCAGAACATCCACCCGCTTGCACGTGCGTCCCGTGTGAAGAAAAGAAACTGATAAATCGAACAGAAAACCGCAAAATCGGGAGAAACGAGAAATGCCCGTGTGGTAGTGGAAGTAAATATAAACGGTGCCACGGGAAATAAGCGGACACGTTATGTTAAGGGAGAATTTCCTTTCTTTTCACCTCTTGCCACAATAATTCTTTATCTTTCAAGTCTAGACTATTAAAATCTATCCCTCTTCGCTCAGCGATATCTTCCATACCAATATATCGTTCCCTGAACCGTTTATTGGTGTTTCTTAGAGCTTCCTCAGCATAAATACCGTACCAACGAGATAGATTGACTACTGAGAATAAAATATCGCCTATCTCATGGAGTTTTTCCGCATCACTCACTGCTTCTTTGAACTCAGCTATCTCTTCACTTATTTTATCCAGAACATCAGATACATTCTCCCAGTCAAACCCTGCGCGAACGACTCTCTCTTGGATAAGCTGTGCCGCAGATAGGGATGGCAGACTAGAAGGTATTCCTTCCAATATCGATTTTGACTCAGAAGATTCCTGACGTTCCTGAGCCTTAATCCTATCCCAATTCTTTTCAACCTCTGCCACGTCGGATACCTTAAGATCAGAAAATACATGAGGATGCCGCCTAATCATTTTTTCGTTAATCGCTTGAATTACATCAGATATACTAAAAGAGCCCAACTCGTGCCCGATATCAGCATGAAAAATGATCTGAACAAGCAAATCCCCTAGTTCTTCTACTAATGCAGAGCGATCCTCACTATCGATTGCGTCTATAACTTCATACGATTCTTCAAGTAAATTACGCTTCAAAGTAGAGTGAGTTTGTTCTCTGTCCCAAGGGCAACCGCCCGGTCGGCGCAATTGGTTAACTATTTCAACCAAGAAATCAAAACTATCTCTGTTGCCATCAGGCAATTTATTATTTTCCATCACCAAATTATATGGTCATAATAGTTGCCTAACAAGAAGAGCAAATGCTAACGTACTACCATAATGTCCCACCAACGCATACGAAGACCTAATTGGTTAAACAAACTCATAGCAATATGCTTCGTGATATGTATACCTGTCGCTATTGTCAGTGCAACTGTCCTAACCGCGTTTAATACGGATTCTGTATACACTAGAGGATTTGAAAAATATAGCATATCTCAAAAAACTGGCATATCTAACAGCGAATTAATCAAAGTAGCTAATGACCTTCAACAGTACTTCAATAACAACAAAGAATTACTCGACACAAAAGCCGTGATATACGGTCAAAATAGAGAGCTATTCAACCAACGTGAAGTACACCACATGAAAGATGTTAAATCGTTAGTAAAAGGAACTTATTGGCTATTCATCATATCAGCAGCATATATTTCCATGGTTATTGTCCTCAGATTAATCACCAGGAATAACATCCTTAAGCTGGGTAAATTGATCCTCTACGGAAGCCTACTTACTATTGGGGTAATATGTTTATTTGGACTAGTAGCACTACTAGAATTTGAGGCTCTATTCCTACTATTCCATCAAATAAGTTTTTCTAATGATCTGTGGCAATTAGATCCTAGAACCGATTATCTGGTCATTATGTTTCCGACAGGATTTTGGCTAGATGCCACGTTACTAATAGCGATAACCACTATCTGCATAGCGGGTATAACATCAACATTATCCGCTGGTCTGTTAATTTACCGTCGTTGGATAAATTGTAGCAAGGAAGATCTTCTACCTAGTGACTAGGCCCACAGCAGCCACCACCGCAACATCCGCCACCGCCCATACCACCCATAGGGGGCATAGGGGCAAAATCTGTTCCATTGGAAGATCCTTTTGATACGGCTGCGAATACGGAAAGAGACCTTTTCGCGGGCTGTTCGCAATTAGGACAATCCGCACCAGTGGAACTCATAGACTGCAACTTTTCAAAGCTATGGGCACATTGCGTACATTGATATTCGTAGAGAGGCATAATAACTCCCTTAATCTTCTATGAGATCGAATGTACCTTATCAACGATGTTTGCGTCAACAAATGATTCAATTAACTGAGTTCATTAGTTCCGACAATAAATAATAATATCGAGCCATATATCAAGAATACAATTTCTTGACATGCACATTGTATGAATGTAAGACTAGCGATGGTCAAGGATTACGCAGCTACAATTCTGGGAGGAAAAATGGCAGATGTTAAGATAGAGGTACGTGCAAACGGCCCATGCCGAGTAACTGGTCCCATAGACATCGTCGATCAAGATGGAAACGCCTACAACATACCGGAAGGGCAGTGGGTTTCACTGTGCCGGTGTGGAGCTTCCGAAAACAAACCATTCTGCGACAGCGCACACCGTTCTATGGGTTTTGAAGCCCCGAGCGAAGCTCACTAAACATCACTCTATTTTATTTGTTAACACTGTGAGGCCTGTACACACTATAGTGCACAGCCTCACTAATTTTTGTACATCGAGAGAAAAAGAGGTCAATGGATACAGATAAATTTGTTTTAGCGGGCGAGTTTCTGTTTGAGCAATATAATGCTAACGTAGAAATGGCTCCTCTGCCTAAACAACTCCATCCTGAATCTATAGAAGAAGCATATTTCATTCAACTCGAATACCTCTCACTACTCTCTCATAAATATGGTCAGCCTGCTGGACACAAACTCGCATACACTACAAGAACTATGCAGGAGCGTGCGGGACTTACAGAACCATGCGCAGGCGGCATACTAGGAGATACGATATTCCAGTCCCCAACTGTTCTAAATCATGGAGATTACCTAAAACTAGGGATTGAGTGTGAAATAGCTGTCATCCTGGGCAGAGATATAACCCCTAACACAACACCACACACGCTAGAATCAATCGGTGCTTCCATTGAATGCATTATGCCTGCATTTGAAGTGGTAGACTTCCGAACACCCGACCTTCAGGGAATGCAAAGAGCACTGACCGCTATATCTACAAACATATCTAATGCAGGAGTAGTACTCGGTGACGCTATCTACAATTGGCAGAATCTGAACCTACAAACCGTACGTGGCGAAATGTTCATAAACGGTAAGTCAGTGGGTTATGGAACTGGTGCCGATATAATGGGTCACCCATTTGAGCCATTAGTATGGCTAGCCAACAAGTTATCAGCAGAAAACAAAACGATACCAGCGGGATCAGTAATAATAACCGGGAGTATCGTAACACCAAAATACTTATCACAAGGTGACAGTGCGACTATAACGATAACAAATCTGGGCGAAGCTCATATATCTGTGGATTGACACTACCCACGATAAATCTGCTTAACTGACTTAACTGACTTTATCCTATTCTCCGCTAGCGTATCAGCTGCTTTAGACGTAGTAATCTCTTCTTTATTCGACACGTTAATAATGTCGGTCATAATATCGTAAATTTTCTCAGTTTTTTCACGAGACCGCTCCGCGCTGTACGGAGAACCAATCTCACAAGACACATTAATGATTCCCCCTGCATTTATAACATAATCTGGAGCATAGAGAATTTTCTTTTTGTACAGATCTTCAGCTATAGCTTCATTAGATAGTTGATTATTAGCTCCACCAGCTATTATCTCGCAATTCAGCAGGTCTATAGTGTTTGTATTGAGAACTCCCCCTAAAGCATTCGGAGAAAATATATCGCAATCTACTCCGTAGATTTCTTCAGTAGAGACTATACGTATCCCTAGTTTTTCAGCTTTATTTACAGCATCTGGAGATATATCAGTCGCAACAATCCGGGCATTTTCTTTAAGCAATAACACGGAAGTATTGTACGCAACTTTTCCAAACCCCTGCATAGCAATCGTTTTACCTTCGAGAGAATCAGATCCCCACAACGCCTGTGCGCAAGCTTTCATACCCACATAAACACCCAAACCAGTCATTATAGAAGTATCCCCACTACCACCCTGATTCACGGGCAACCCAACAACGTGTTCAGTTTCTTGATTAATGTAAATAAGATCATCGCTGTTTGTTCCAACATCAGCAGTAGTCAAATAACGGCCATGGAGAGTGTCTACAAAACGTCCAAACGATCTGAGGAAAGCTTCATTCTTTTTTATTTGTGGATCAGCTATTATCACTGCTTTACCACCGCCGAGAGAGATATCAGCAATTGAAGATTTATAGGTCATAGCCCTAGATAAATTAAGTACATCATTCAATGCTGCTTCTTCAGAATCATAAGGCCATATTCTAGTACCCCCGCAAGCAGGACCTAGGGTAGTATCGTGAATAGCTATAAATGCTTTGAGTCCAACTGAATTATCTGAATATACTAGAAGTTCTTCATGGCCGGATTGGCTTACCATATCGAATAATTCCATACGTCACTCCTTCAATAGACCAACCAAATGATACGATATTCAAAGTATATAGTAATTATCACGACGAGACCCAACTGAGTCGATTAATTAATGGTTTGACCAACATCGACACCATAGGAGTATAATTTGCGTGCCAATATCCAAAGGTCTAGGCCAGATCTAGATATAGAATAAAACGATAAACGGAGAAAAGAGGAATAATGCCATCTAAACAATATCAAAATGAACCATCACTTTTACTAGACGCAGGGTCACGATATTCCGCGACGATAAAAACTAATCATGGAGATATGACTTTACAGTTACTACCAGCAGAAGCACCTCGAACTGTTAACAATTTTGTGTTTTTGGCTAGAGACGAATTCTATAATGGCGGAGGATTTCACAGAGTCATCAAGGACTTCATGATCCAAGGTGGCTGTCCAAAAGGAGACGGTACCGGAGGTCCAGGTTACCGTTTTCCAGATGAAGAAGTTAAAAGGCCATATACCAAAGGTACACTAGCTATGGCAAACGCAGGTCCCAATACAAATGGAAGTCAGTTTTTCATAGTACACGGAGCAAACGTCGGACTTCCACCTAACTACACAATATTTGGGCAACTTATATCGGGAGAAGATGTCCTAGACACGCTAGCTAACATATCGGTAACAGCAGGGGGTGGCGGCGAGCAGTCTCGACCAACAGATACAGTCGAGATAATTAGCATAGAGATATCAGAAGAGGCAATCGAAAGTAGCGAAGCCTAGATAATTAATCACACCGTGCACTCTAAGAGGTCAATGAAAGTTTTGGCCTCTTAGAGAACAAAAACAAAACTCCACCGACCACGTTAAGGAATGCTAGTATAAGAAACGCGTCTGTATAATCACCCTGAACGTCTCTTAAATACCCTGCCAACGGAGAAGAGATCAATAACAGAACATTCATTGGAACAGTCGACAAACCTAAGATCTTTCCAAACGACGCCCGTCCAAAATATTCTCCTCGAATCGCTACTGTCAAAGGATTTCTTCCCCCAAATCCAATTCCAAACAAAACGGCAAAAAGGTAAACCATTGGCAAAGTATGGGCAACCGTAAGCACTACAACGCCAACTGCCTGTACAGTGGTAAAAACGAAAAGAACCAAATTCTTAGGTACTCTATCACCACTGTATCCACCGACTATCTGAAATACCATGGCTACTGCAGTATAAGCAGCTACTACCCAGCCTGTAGTTTGAATATCGAAGCCTCTATCTTTCAACAACAAACCCAAATGCGTCATAATCGCCAATAGCACCATAGAGGTAAATCCATGACCAAAAGCGATTAACCAAAAAGCTGACGTTTTAATAGCTTGAGAAGCAGTCCAATCAACTTGAACGCTCTCGTCATTAGCTAGAGTACCCTCATGTTCGGAAACCTGCACCGAATCACCGTCGGCAGATTGACCATGATCCTGAGGTTTATTTCGAATAGCTTTTGAAATTGGAAAAGCGATTATTAAAACGAAAATAGCTAAGACTAAAGCTGTACGATCCCAACCTAAGCGATCATGTTCAGGGTCCACTGCCCATGCTATCACAGGAACTAGAATCAAGGCCCCGAGTCTGCTACCAAGACTCGCCCAACCGATAGCGGTAGACCTCCTACGAATGAACCAATTGTTAATACCGGTCATAAGAGGAAGCCAACTACCTAAGCCTTGTCCCAATGCCATTACCACAAAAGCCAAGTAAAACATCCATAAATTCTTAACCTGCGAGAAAAGTAGAAAGCCTATCCCTAAAAAAATCAATCCGATAAGGACCATTCTCCGAGTTCCTAGGCGATCCGTCAGGTATCCTTCAATGGGACCCATTATCCCGCCTTCTATTCGTGTCAAAGTGAGAGCTAGTCCTAGTTGAGTACGACTCCAGCCAAAATGACTTTCAAGAGCTACGGACCATACTGTCATGGCATGGTAAAGAGGCACAGTGGCCACTGTCATGATAAATCCAGTAAGAACTACGAGCCACCAGCCATAATAAACCTGGCTACACTTCGTATATATATTTCTAAGAGAAATAAACTCAGTCAATCTAACCTCTAAAGACCATATACAGCTGGACTACATTAAAAGGGTCACTTATGGTCTAGATATAACTTTAGGATATGGGTTTGATAAACCCATCTAGCATTTTTTAAGTTCCGGTGCCAGATGAAAGCCAAAGATCATAGACTATCTTCCTAGAAAGTCCAGTGGATAATACGATTTTGGATACCGCTTCTCTAGCCCTAAAACCTTGATTCCGTAGGGATTGCAATTCCACTTTAACCTTCTCGAAGTCAATAGGCTCATTGACTTCCCCTAATGCTGCTTCGGTTCGTAATACTAAAACAAACTCCCCACGAGGTGAATGGAAATGACCAATGGCCGTTTCGATAGTGCCAGTAAATATTTCCTCATGCATTTTTGTCATTTCTCGACATACTGTAACTCCGCAATTGCCTAAAACATTTAGAATATCTGTCAAAGTATTTTGCAGTCTATGTGGAGATTCAAATAAAACTACAGTATTCTCTTCGCTACCCATAGCTTTCAAGCGATCTAACCGATCCTTCTTCTTGCGCGGCAAGAATCCCATAAATGAAAACTGATCAGCAGGAAAACCAGCATAGCTGAGGGCAGTAGTCACAGCAGACACACCAGGAATAACTATGACTTCATGGTCATTTAATGTCGCTTGAAAAACTAAATCTGTCCCCGGATCACTTATACATGGCATGCCTGCGTCTGTTACTAGTGCCACGCTGCCTGAAGACAGTCTATGCAAGAGATCTTCTCTACGTTGGATGTAATTGTGAGCATGATAACTAATCATAGGAACGTGAATATCAAGATGACTTAAGAGTTTCCTAGTAACCCTTGTATCTTCCGCCGCGATAATATCTACATCTTTTAGAACTCTTACGGCTCTATAAGTCAAATCTTCTAAGTTCCCGATAGGAGTTCCTATTATATATAGAGTTCCCATACGGGGAGTATACAATAGATGTATAAATGTGAGATGAAAGCGTTTTTAATATCCATTCATCTTTGAATAAATCGCCCTCGAAGAACCTATGCAATCCCACTGTTGCTGTAATCAGGGCCACACTGTAAGCTTCTATTATTAATGCTATTCCCTACATACGAATCTATCTAAAGGAGCAAATATGGCAAATCTAAATGGCGGCCATTTATTTATAAGATGCCTTAAGCAGGAAGGCATAGAAAAAGTGTTTACCATAGTCGGTGATACGATACTTCCTTTAGTAGATGCAGCAGAGGATGAGGGAATAGAATTTATAGATGTACGACATGAAGGCGCAGCTATGTTCATGGCTGAAGGATACGCTCGTATAACTGGAAAGCCCTCAGTAGCTATGTTTACCGGTGGCCCCGGTTTCTCTAATGCTATATCTGGTTTACCAGCAGCATATACATCTGAATCTCCTGTCATATTCATTGCCGGATCAGCCGCATTGCCAGAAAAAGGGATGACATCATTCCAAGAAATCGATCAAGTGGAAATGGCATCCCCTGTCACAAAAGGATCTTGGCTCATACACGATCGGACTAGAATTCCGGAATTTGTCGCAACTGCCTTCAGAACTGCCACGTCAGGACGAACTGGTCCAGTCCATTTAACCTTTCCTATAGACATACAAGAGCAAATTATTAGTGAAGAGGAACTACCAGCGTTTTTACCTAGCGAATACAGGAATACAGGCAAGGCTCAGGGAGACAGCAGCCTAATCAAACAAGCCGCATCATTACTTTCCAACGCTGCCAAACCGGTAATAATAGTGGGTAACGCGGCTAGGTATTCCATAGAACCAGAGCAACTAGAGAAATTAGTTGAAGCGACAGGAGCACCTATATTTACTGTGGAACAAAGCAGAGGGCTAATCGACGACGCTCATCCTTTATGCTTTGGTTATGCAGACGGTGCTTTAAATAAGACTGCTCTCCGTTTTAAAGAAGCCGACGTGGTACTCCTTCTTGGAAAACGTTTAGATCATAGATATGGGTACGGACAGTCTTTCAGTGCTGACGCGAAACTTATTCAAGCAGACCCATCAGAAGCCGAAATTGGACGAAACAGAGGAGTCTCGGTTGGGTTATTCGGTCATCTTGGGGCTATAACAGAACAAATCACAAATGCTGTCGGTGTTACAGGTAAAGCCAAATCAGATAGCTGGCTATCGGATTTAAAAGATGATCGAGAGGAATGGCTGCAAGAACTAAGAAACCACGCCAATGGAACACAACCTCTCCATCCTCTGGACGTATACACAAATATAGAACATCTT
>Ga0066857_10000626_pt1 | contig 13289 bp, 9 predicted proteins | sample ETNtaG_2_FD_65602 | JGI IMG/M metagenome (GOLD analysis project Ga0066857, IMG submission 65602) | Marine microbial and viral communities from oxygen minimum zone, Eastern Pacific Ocean - ETNP201406SV203 | ecosystem: Environmental > Aquatic > Marine > Oceanic | place: Pacific Ocean: Eastern...
TATTGGGATACTTTTTTTTAACTTCAATTTTCTCTAAGAATTCAATTGACTCTAGAGATCTTTCTATATCGTTTCTCTTAATAAAAATAATACTTTTATTATTAATTTTGCTTAATTTTTTTCTAATTCTTTTTTTATCAATTAAATGATTATTTGTAATTTCTATGTTTTGTATCTTAAAAAGAAATTTCTTTTTTTGAGGAAAAACGTTGAGTGCATTTGGGCTGTAGGTTGTTAAAAATACAAATACTACCGCTAGTGTAATAACTTTATAAATTTTTTTCATCTATTGCAGCTGGCATCTTTAATCATCCAAACAACTAAATCCTCAAAATTTATACCACAATGCTTAGCTATCTCAGGAACAAGAGATAATTTTGTCATGCCTGGCTGAGTATTTGTCTCTAGCAAGTAAAATTTATTTTTGAAAAATCTGAAATCAGATCTCGTAACTCCTCTGCATCCCAATAATTTGTGTGCTTTCTTTGCGAGATCAAGCACTTCCTTATATTTTTCTCGAGAAAGAGGGGCAGGCATTATGTGTCGGGTTCTAGCACCACTGGAATATTTGGCAATATAATCGTAAAATTGTCTTTTTGGAACAAGTTCTATTGCACCTAATGCCTTCTTGCCCATCACCGCAACCTGAATCTCTCTTCCGGGAATATATTTTTCAACAAGAATTCTATTATATTTTTTTATTAATTTTTTATATTTGCTAATAAATTGCCTCCTGTTTTTACAAATAGACACTCCCAAACTCGATCCTTCATTAATTGGTTTTATTACAATTGGAAAACTTATTTTTTTTTTTAAATTTAATTTGTTTTTTTTTTGCAGCAATAAATATTTAGGTACTTTTATATTATTTTCTATAAATATTAATCGTGATAACTCTTTATCCATGGCCAGGCTAGAAGCAAATACACCAGAGTGTGTGTATGGAATTTTTTGTGATTCTAATATACTTTGAACAAATCCATCTTCTCCATATCTTCCATGCAGTGCATTAAAAACTGCTTTTGGTTTCAATTTTCTTAATTTTTCAACGAAATATCCTTTGGCATCAACATTTACAACCTTATAACCCTTTTTTTTTAATGCAATAGAGCAGGCTTTACCGGTTAAAAAACTTATTTCTCTTTCTCCAGATATGCCCCCCATGAGCATAATAATCAAATTATTCACAATTTTTCTCCGATTATTTGGAGTTCTAATTCAAGATTAATTCCGGTTTTATCTAAAACTTTTTTTTTTACCTGAAGTATCAATTCTTCCAAATCATTTGATTTGGCTTTTCCATTATTAACAAAAAAATTGCAATGCTTCTGGGAAATTTGAGCATCTCCAACTTTCATCCCTACACAACCAGAATCTTTAATGAGTTTCCAAGCTTTTTCATCTTTTGGATTTCTAAAAGTACTTCCACATGTTTTAATTTTTTCTGGTTGGGTATTTTTTTTTTTATCAACAAAATTATTTATCTTATTTTTAATATTTAACATATCGTCTTTTTTCCCTCTCAAAGTAGCGCTAATGAAAATTAAATTCTCATCTAAATTAGATCCTCTATAGTAGAATTTTATATCTGACGATTGAATAATCCTAATATTGCCCTTAAAATCCATTACCTGTAGCGAAACTAATATTTTTGAAATTTCTTCACCATAACAACCTGAATTCATTCTTACTGCGCCGCCAATAGTTCCAGGTATGCAAGATAAAAATTCAAATCCCGATAATGAATTTTCCAAAGCAAAACTTGAAACATTTTTATCTAAAATTGAAGCTCCAGCTATTATTGTATTTGGATCGAATAGTGAAATGTGGGAGAAAAATTTTCCAAATTTTATAATAACTCCATTAAATCCTCCGTCTCTAACTAAAGTATTGGATCCTGCTCCCAAGATTTTGATTTTCTCAGCTCCTTTTACTTCTTTTAAAAAGATAGATAATTCTTGCAGATTTTTTGGTCTAAATAAAATTTTTGCTGGTCCTCCTAAATTAAACCACGAAAGTTTAGATAGACTCTCATTGAACGAGATTTTACCTGAAATTTTTTTTTTTATATTTTTCATCTGTGGTATCAACATCATTGTAATTCAATACCAATTTCCCTTATCCAATTTGAAATACTGCCAGCACCCATACATATCACCATTTCATCATCAAAAAGGTTCTTCTTTAAAAAAAATTTTAATTCTTTTTGATTTTTGACGTTAACAACTTGAATTTTAGATTTTTTTGTAATTAATCGAGAAAAATAATCTTGATTAAAATCATGATCAATTTTTTCTCCAGCGGAATAAATTGGACAAAGTACAACCACATCGCTTAATTTAAAAGATGATGCAAATTCCTTTTTTAGAAGTCTAACTCTTGTATATCGGTGTGGTTGAAAAACACATATTATTTTTCTTTTATTATATACTTGTCGAGCACTTTTTATTACTGCTTTTATTTCTGTTGGATGGTGTGCATAATCGTCGTAGAAATCTTTATTATCAATCGAAAAAACTTTTGTGAATCTTCTTTGTATTCCTGAAAATTTTTTCAAGGCCTTTTTTATTATCTTTATTTTGATTCCAAGATTTAACGCTATAGCAACCGATGCTGTTGCATTAGAGATATTATGATCTCCTAACAAATTAACCCTTATATTTTTAATATTATGAATTTTTGAACTCATAACTTTTATCTTCAAATTAAAAATCGAATAATCTTTTCTCTTCTTTACATTGTAAATTTGATAATTTGATTTTTTGCTAAATCCATATGTTAAAAAATTACTGGTTTTGCATTTAGACAAAATAGCTTTTAAATTATTATTATCTAAACAAACTATTGATTTTCCCAAAGAAGGTGTTTTTGTAATAAAAGAAAGAAAACTATTTTTGAGATTTGTAAAATTTTTATAAAAATCTATATGCTCCTTGTCCACATTGGTTACAATCGAATAGGTAATAGGTAACTTCAGAAAGCTTCCGTCAGATTCGTCAGATTCTATAACTGCCCATTCGCCTTCTCCTAAATGGGCAGTATTTTTAATAGCATTTATTACACCTCCATTAATTACGGTAGGATCTAATTTCGCCTCTGCTAAAATATTTGCAACCAATGAAGTAGTTGTAGTTTTTCCATGTGAGCCTGTAATAACAATATTTTTTTTTAACGCTACAATGTTAGCCAACATCTCGCCTCTTTTAAAAATAGGTAGTTTTTTCGCTTTTGATGCTATTAATTCTGGATTGTTTTTTTTAATGGCTGAGGAAATAACAATCATTGTGGCTTTCTTTATGTTTTTTATACTGTGTCCAATATGAATTTTAATTCCTGCTTCAATCAGTCTATTTATATTTTTGCTGCCAACTAAATCACTTCCCTGTACTTTAAAACCTAAATTATCCATAATTTGGGCTAATCCACTCATGCCAATTCCTCCAATACCGATAAAATGGATTATTTCATTTTTTGCAATATTAATTTCCATTACTAAATAAATTCCCTAATCGCATTTTCAATTTTAACATAAACATCTTTGTTTTCATTTTTTTTCATACATTGGCGAATATCCTCTAGCTTTTTTTTATCATTCATAATTTCCATTATTAAATTAAATAAATTAGTAATATTAAATTTATTTTGTTCTATAATCCAACAACAGCCCTTATCCTCATAGTATTTAGCATTCAGATGTTGGTGATTGTCTATAGAAGAAGGGTAAGGAATAGCTACAAATGGCGTAAGCATACTTACTAATTCTGCAGTAGTTGAGGCACCACTTCTAGAAATTGCCAAATCCGTTGATGATATTAAGTCTAAAATATTATTGGTAAAATCAAAAATATTATTTTTTATATTATTTTTTTTATAATATTCGGTAAGAGTTTTTTTTTGTTTTCCAAGGCATTGTTGATTAATTTCAACCATATGACCTTTATCTTTTAACATTTTAATTACCGGCGGTATAATCACTCCAAATATCTCTGCGCCCTGACTGCCTCCTAAAACCAAAATGGAAAAAAATTTAGAATTATTTTTTTTTTTAATAGCTGAATAATTAATTATTTCCTCACGTAAAATATTACCTACTTTGTAAACTTTGTTTTCATATTTTTTTGGAAAGTTTATAGGCATTCCGGTTCCTAAAAGAAGTCTTTTTGAAAGAGGTAGTAAATTTTTATTAGTTCTTCCTAGTACCAAATTATTTTCATAAATCACGAGTGGTATATTATAAAATTTTGATGAAAAAGAAATTGGAAACGACACGTAGCCACCAAATCCAATAACTAAGTCCGGTCTTTCTTTTCTTAAAATTAAAATTGATTTCGCTATTGAAAAAAATATGGTTAATAGAGATAAAAATTTTCTGAGTATATTTTTATTTAGTGGAGTATCCGCATTTATGACGTATGATTGAAAATGTGTGTAATTTTTTAGAAAAACGCTTCCCCTTATATCTGTTACTAATAAAACTTTATATCCCTTGCTCGAAAAATGCTTCATCAAATTAATAGCGGGAAATATATGGCCACCAGTGCCTCCAGATGAAAAAATAATTTTTTTATTCATTTTTAATATACCTCGTAAAATCTTTTCTAGTAAAATTTAAAATGATGCCAGCAATAATAGAGGTTCCTATTAAAGAAGAACCTCCATAACTTAGAAAAGGAAGAGTCATCCCAGTAGTAGGGAGTAATTTAACATTAACACCAATGTGGATAAAAGTTTGAATAATTAAAAGAGTAGTCAAGCCTATCAATGACAGCTTTATAAACTCGTCACCTTCTAAAAGAACCTTGCTAAATATCTTGTAACCAATAAACAAAAATAATATTACAATTAGCAGGACAAACAGGGCGCCAAATTCTTCAGAAATAACCGCTATTATATAATCGGTATGCGCTTCTGGCACTTGATCCTTTAAAATTCCCTCTCCCATTCCTTGTCCAGTTAACCCTCCTTGTTTTATTGCATCAAGAGCTTTTTGTGATTGAAAATTATCACCAGTTTTTGGATTAAAGAATGTTTGGATTCTAAGAGGTATATAGCCAAATTTTGATGGAAAAAAATATATTAAAAACACAATGGCAACCAAAACTACCAGACCTAAAATCGACAAAATAATCATATTAAAGCCTGAGGCAAATACCATTGTTATCCATGTTGATATTAATAGTAAAGTTTGTCCGATATCAGGTTGGTTAATTAGTAAAGCAACAACTAGAGAAAGAATAAAAAACGAAAGCAGATATCTATTATAAATGTTCATTTTGTCATTTGAGACTATAATTTTAGCAACAATAAGTACAAAGAGAGGCTTTACTAATTCTATTGGTTGAAATCTTGGAAGAATAGGAAAATCAAGCCACCTCTTTGACCCTTTGATTTCTTCACCAATAAAGGTAACTAAAAGAAGAAATAAAATTGAAATAAAAAACATTGGTAATAAAAATTTGATTATTTTATTTTTTTCCTGAATCGAAATTGCAACAAGTAATAATAACGAAACAAAGACAAAAATAAGATGCTTTATAAAAAAGAAATACGTTTCTTTGCTCATCTTTTCCGCAATTATTGAAGAAGTTGAAGAAAAAGAAAAAAAAAGCCCCAATAATAAGAGAAAAAGAAATAAAAATAAAATTTGCTTATCTACATTTCTCCACCATTTTGCTATTAAGCTAGTATTTTCTCTACTAAAACTAAGCATCCAATCTCCGTTTGAACTTTTTTAACACTAACTTTTTAAAAAAATTGCCCCTATCTTCAAAATTATTAAATTGATCAAAAGATGCAGCTCCTGGACTAAGTAGAATGGTTATTTTTGAATTTTTATTTAATTTTATATCTTTATAAATATTATTTATTGCATTTCGTATATTGTTTGAAATTGTACATGGAATATCGTTTTTAATTTGTCTTTTAAAAAAAGAAGTTTTCTTTCCAATAATATAGGCTTTTAAAATTTTCTTTTTAACATTTTTTAAATGGAAACAATCATGATATTTTGGAAGACCACCAACAATCCAATAAATATTATTATAATTTGATAAAGATTGTAAACAAGCTTCAAAAGTTGTAGCTTTAGAATCGTTTATACATAATAGTTTATTGTTTGAAAATACAATTTCCTGACGATGTGGAAGCCCTTTAAATTTATTAAGAGCTTTAATTATAATTTTGTCATTTATTTTTAGATTTTTAACTATTTTGTAAGCAAAGGCTAAATTTTCAATATTTCCTTTGCTTTTAAAAAATTTGTTGTCAATTTTTTTTAGTAATAAATTACAACTCGATCTGTCAATTGAAATTAATTTTGATTTTAATTTATGTGTTTTAAATATACTTTTGATCGATTTTGAATATTCGTTTGTCATATTAATATAGGAATAGTCAGAATTGTTTTGTGCAAAAAAAATCCTTGACTTTATTTTTATATAATTTTTTATATTTTTATGCCTTTCTAAATGATCTGGAGAAATATTTAATATAGCAGCATGTTTTGAACGAAATAACTTTGAATATTGAAGTTGGTATGATGATGCTTCTAAAATGAATATATATTTCTTTTTTAGCTTAATTGAAGATAATATAGGATTTCCAATATTTCCCACCGTTTTTACATTATGATGAGCCACTTTTAAGATTTTTTCTATTATTTTGCAAGTTGTAGATTTTCCGTTAGTTCCGGTAATTGAAATAATTATTGCATCTTTATTAAATTCAAAAAAAAGATCTAAGTCCGTAATTATTTTATTTGAATTTTTTTTTAAATAGTTTTTTATTTTGCTTTTATTAATATCTATACCTGGACTTATAACTATAATATCGACCAAATTTTGATTTAGCCAAAATTTATTGAGTGAAAATTTTGAATTTTTTATTTTTTTTCTTACCTTTTTGTTATCATCCCAGCAATAAACTTCTGCTTTTAATTTTCTAAAGGCTTTTGCTGCTGAGTATCCTGTTATGCCCATGCCATAAACAGCAACTTTTTTATTTTGATATTTTTGTAAAGCAAACATGCATTATCTTAATTTTAGTGTCGCTAATCCTATTAATGCTAAAATTATAGATATGATCCAAAATCTAATAACAACAGTAGATTCTGCCCATCCTTTTTTTTCAAAATGATGATGAAGCGGAGCCATCATAAACACTCTTTTGCCTGTAAGTTTAAATGAAACTACTTGAACAACAACTGAAACTGTTTCGAGAACAAACAAACCTCCAACAATTGCTAAAACTATCTCATGTTTTGAAATAATACTTACTGCTCCTAATGAACCGCCTAATGATAATGAACCAGTATCTCCCATAAAAATTTTTGCAGGTGGAGCGTTATACCATAAGAAGCCTAAACAAGACCCAACTATTGAAGCACAAAAAATAGAAGTTTCTCCAACATCGGCAATATAGGGAATTTGTAAATACTCTGAAAAAACGGTATTGCCTACAACATAACAGATAAGTGTAAATGATAGTGCTACCAACATTACTGGTACTGTAGCCAAACCATCTAAACCGTCAGTTAGATTAACCGCATTTGAAGATCCAACAATTATAAAAAGAGCAAATGGAATAAAAAATAATCCTAGATGCAAAACTAAATTTTTAAAAAAAGGAAAATAAAGATTTTTTAGATGACTACTATCTCCAAGTTCCATCAACAGGAAAACAGCAATTGAAGAAAGGATAACTTGAAAAAAAAATTTCAATCCTGAAGATATACCTCTCGAATTGCTATGTTTTATTTTCAAATAATCATCCACAAAACCAAGTAAACCAAAGGTAGTTGAAACCATCAGTAATATCCAAACATAATAATTAGTTAGATCGGCCCACAATAAAGTGCCAAAAAGTATTCCTATTAAAATAAGAAGTCCTCCCATGGTAGGTGTGCCTACCTTTTTAATTATATGATCTACAGGTCCATCATCTCTTATAGGACCTGTAATCTTGTGAGATCCAATAAATTTTATAAATGGCCCTCCAATTAAAAATACTATTATCATCGAAGACATTACTGAAAGCCCAGTTCTAAAAGTTAAATAACGAAAAACATTTAGTGCGGAAAATTGATCTATTAAAGAAATTAAATAGCTATATAGCACTTATTTGTCCCCTTTTAATATTTTTTGAAAATCTATTCAAACCTGTTGCGTTCGATCCTTTTACCATAAGTAAATCATTATTGCGTATAATTTTGGCAAAATGATTACGTGCTTCTCTAAGATTATCGAATATTTTACCTTTTTTACTGGCCTGCAAATAATCAAAGGTTTCTCTGATATATTTGCCATAAACGAAAACTTTATCAATATCACTTTTATTAATTGTATTCGATAATGTTCTGTGAAATTGAGTTGATCTCTTTCCAAGTTCCAACATGTCACCCAAAAAGACTAATTTTTTTCCATTATTTATTCTTTTATGGAAATTCACATTCTTAATGGCAGATGTCATGGATAGTGGATTTGCGTTATAACTTTCATCAATAAATTCAAATCTTTTATTGAATTTTTTAATAACTTTAATATCTCCCCTTCCATCAGGAATTTCAAAATTAATAAATTTTTTTTCCATTTTATTTAAATTTAAATTATAAACAAAAAGTACAGAAATGCAGGCTAAAAAATTATTTATAAAATTATCTGCACAATATTTTACATCAAAATTAAAAATTTTGTTTTTTACCTTTAATTTTAGTCTGTAGTGGTTTCCAATTTTTTTTGTATTCAACAAAAAAATATCTGATCCTTTTTTAAGACTAAAAGATATAACATTAATTCCATTTTTTTTTGCTTGATTAGACAAAAAACTAAAAAAATCACTATCTTTATTTAAAATTATATTTCCTCCTTCTAAAATATTACCAATTATTTCTGATTTGGCCTTCGCTATGTCGTTGATAGAATTGAAATTTTCAAGATGAGCTTCCGAAATATTAGTAATAATGGCTGTTTCTGGTTGGATAATTTTCGATAAATTGTCTATTTCTCCTCTTTTATTCATCCCAATTTCAAATACTCCATATTTAGTATTTCTTTTCAAATTGGAAAGGCTTAAAGGTACTCCAAATTTATTATTATATGAGCGGGGAGAACAATAAACCGTACCATAATTTTTTAGGGCAAAATTAACAAGATTTTTTAAAGTTGTTTTTCCAACACTGCCAGTAATAGCTACTATTCGTGCACAAGAATTTTCTCTAGTAATTTTTGCTAGTCGATTTAGAGAAGAAAGAGTATTTTTAACTTTTATTAATTTTTTGTTTGAAACTTGTCTCACATTCTTGCTGACTATAGATTTTATGGCTCCTTTTTTAAATGCTTCTTTTATAAATTTATGGCCATCTGTGTTTTTACCTCGTACTGCAAAAAATAAATTATTTTTCTTAATTGTTCTAGTATTAATTGATACTCCATTATAATTTATTTTTCTAAGATTTTTATTTTTAAAAGTTTTTTCAGCTAAATTTTGCGACCAATTACTTTTAGCAAAATAAAATTTTCTTTTCCCAACAATTTCTTTTATTACGTTTTTATCTGAAAAATTTATTATCTTCTTTCCATAATCTTGAGTTTCTTCATGGCCTTTGCCAGCTACCAAGAGTAGCTCTCCTTCTCTCAGCTCCTTAATAGCTGCTTCAATAGCTTTTCTTCTGCTTCCTATATCGACAGCCAATTTTTTGCAGGATGATATAATGGCTTTACGTATTTTTTTTGGGTTTTCATTTCTTGGGTTGTCGTCAGTAACAAAAATTTTTCTGCAGTATTTTTTTGCAATTGCACCCATTCTTGAACGCTTTGCTTTATCTCTCTCTCCCCCGCATCCAAAAACTAAGATAATATTTCTTCTATATTGATTTTTTAATGCAATTAAGCTTTGCCTTAAAGCTTCAGGAGTATGGGCAAAATCCAAAATAATTTTAGTGTTATTTTTATAATTAGAAATACACTCAAGTCTACCCGGAACGGATTTAATATTTTTAATTACATTAAAAACTTTGTTGATTTTTATTCCACAGCATGTGCTCGCTAACACTGCCATGAGTAAGTTTTTAACTTGGTAATATCCTATAAGTGGTATTTGCAACGTAATAATTTTTGAATTCGTGTAAACTTTAACTATCTGTTTATCTTGTTGATAAGTGTGTTGTAAAATTTTTAATGTTCCTGAACTTGAGCCTATGGTAGTTATTTTTATTTTTTTTTTATTTGCAATATTTTTGATTGTTGTAAATTCCTTATTATCTTCATCTGTAATAATTTTGGAATTTCTTTTAAGTAAACTGTTGAATAAATACATCTTTGAACTAAAGTAAGATTGCATTTTTTTGTGATAATCGAGATGATCGTGACTAAGATTGGTAAATATTCCTACGTTTATGTGTAAATTATCTAACCTATGCTGTTGAAGTCCATGACTTGAAGCCTCCAAAATTATATATTTAATTTTTTTTTTTGCTAAAATTTGCAAATTTTGATGCAGAGATAAAGGGTCCATTGAGGTAAGATTTGTTTTTCTATTATATTTCTTAGAAGATATTCCCAAAGTTCCAATTGAGGCTGCTGAAACTTTACAAAAATTTAATATTTGATAAAAAAAATTGGCTACTGAAGATTTTCCATTTGTTCCGGTTACAGCGATAATAGAAAATGGTTTTTTGCCATAAAAATTTGAGCAAGCTTCAGATAAGCTTTTTCTTACATTGTTGACTACGAGCCAAGGTATCGTGCACTTTTTAAGTTTAGCTTTTTTGTTGGAAACAACTGCAGCGGCACCTTTTGATATTGCTTCTTTAATAAATTTTGTTCCTGATGTTTGTTTCCCTTCAATCGCAAAAAAAATATCTTTTTTTCTAACTTTTCTACTATCGAAACAAATACCTTCTACAGATATTTTTCGATACTCTTTTTTTACAGATCCAAACAGTTTACCTAAAAACATTTAAAATTTGTTCGAAGCTTGTAAATTATTTATGGCTAAAATTGGACCAATTTTTTCTATAATTTTGCCAGCAACAACCACGGTATTCCATCCGGAAGTATTACGTTTTTCACCTTTATGTTTGTAACCATTTGAAAACTCATACACAAAATATGGAGCTGGTTTGGGTTCGTCTAATATTACAAGTAAAACATATTTTGGCCTACTAATTGGAAATAAAGAGACAAAAGTATTAAACTTTTTTTCTGTGTAAACACCTTCAATAGATTTCAAAGCAGTTCCGGTTTTACCTCCAACTTCATAACCATCGATATTTGCAAAATTTGCAGTTCCTTCTTTATTGGAGACTACTTTTCTCAAAATAGAATTTACTATTTTGCTTGTTTCTGTTGAAATAATTTGTTTTTTTTGCTCGTACTCATTACTTCTTGTTTTTAAAATAGTTGGTTGAATTTCATATCCTCCATTACCTAGAATCGCATAGGCTCTTGCAAGTTGTAAAGGTGTAGTCGTTATACCGTGTCCAAATGATGCTGTTGCAAGTTTACATTTCCCCCATCTAAATGGAATAGGAGTACCGATTTCCTCCAAATCAAAATTAATTATTTTAAAAAGATTCAGGGAATTTAAAAAATCTTTATATTTTTCAATACCAATTTTTTGAGCTATTCGAACTGCACCAATATTAGAAGACTGAATTAAAATTTGTTCAGCACTTAAATTTTTAGGTAAATTATCATGTTCGGATATCTTTCTTCCTGCACAAAATATTTTGTGTTTCAAATTAGTAAACATGGTCTTTTGATCTATTATCCCATTTTCTAGTCCTGCGGCTAAAGTAAATGTTTTAAAAACTGAACCCATTTCGTAAACTCCTTTGGTAATTTTATTAGTATAAATATCATCATTAATTGAAAATCTTTTGTTCAAATCATAATCGGGCAAAGATACCAAAGATAATATTTCACCATTATTTGCATCCATAAGAAGTGCAGCGCTTCCTATTGCATTGAAATCTGATTGGGCACCAATTAATTCTTCTCTTACAATGTGTTGTAAATTTGAATCTAAAGCCAGTTTCAAAGACGAGTTAATCAGTAATTTAGTTTTTAAATTTTTATCAAAAAATTTTTCTATACCAGAAATTCCTGCATTATCATCATCGATTTGACCCAAAATATGACTTAACAGATTTTTTTGTGGATAAATTCTAAACTGATATTTTTCAAGTAATATAGATTTGTCGCCTAACAAAAAAAGATTAGTTTTTTCATTTTCGGTAAGTCTTTTTTTTATGTAAAAAAACTTGTTTTTTTTTAATTTTAATTTGATTTTATGCGTTTCTAGTTCGGGAAAAATAAGTCTCAAATTTATTAATAACTTTTTTTTATCCTTTACTAAGGAAGGTCTTACACCAGCTGAGTAAATATCAATATTTCTTGCTAAAATTATCCCGTTTCTATCTAAAATATCTCCTCTTTTTTTTATAAAATTTTTGTTAGCTTTTTCGGAAAAAATAATTTTATTGGGTAATGGTGACAAAGACAGATAAGTAATTTTGACACTAAAAATAATTACAAAACAAAAAAAAATTAAAAATAAAAAATTTACTCTACTTAAAGAAACTTTTACTAAGTCCAATTTTTTGCTGTCAATAAGAGACTCTGGCTCGATATAATCTTCGAAAAAAAAACTTTTTTTTTTTGATTTGTTTTTACTATTTTTACTCTTCATTTAGTACTATTTTCCTGGCACAATAGGAATACCAAGAAAAAATTTAACCACTTGCAAACCCATCCACTGCTGCGCCTTCTTTGACTTAATTATTTCATAGGGATCAGAATAAAATTTTTTTAGTTCATTCTTCTTTGTTTCAATCTTTTTTGCTATTCGTGATTTTATATTATGAGGCGAATTCTTCGGTTTAGAATAAATATATTGAGATTTAATCAATTCTGTTTCATTGATCTTAATTTTCTTTGTAATTTGTAATTTTTTTACTTTCTTTGCGGTTTTATTTTTTTTCTCATTCATAATAATTTTTTTTGGTTTTGTTTTTTCCAATTTTGTAAAGATTTTTTCTTTTTGATTTAAATGTCTAATTTGAGATTGTTTATAATAATTGAAATCAGATTCTAGATGTTCTTTGGCTAGTCGTGATATATTTTCAGGTGAGGTAATAACATCATGATCTAGTCTGGCCTGATACAATTCAAAATTTATGCTATTAATTGAATCTCTTAAATTAGTTATTTCTTTTTGCAAATTTCTTGTTTCGTTTTTAATTATAGAAACCATTACTAAGCCAAGAACAAATAAAATTATTCCTATAGAAT
>Ga0066857_10000639_pt1 | contig 13204 bp, 14 predicted proteins | sample ETNtaG_2_FD_65602 | JGI IMG/M metagenome (GOLD analysis project Ga0066857, IMG submission 65602) | Marine microbial and viral communities from oxygen minimum zone, Eastern Pacific Ocean - ETNP201406SV203 | ecosystem: Environmental > Aquatic > Marine > Oceanic | place: Pacific Ocean: Eastern...
TATCGGTTCCATTTCTTCCTTGCTAAAAAATTTTTTTAAAAGTAAAAATCCATTGTCCTCATACTTTTTAATTTGAAGTTCAGTCAAGTATTTCATATAAAAAAAAATCTAAATTACATTAAAATACATTTCGCAGAATTCCACAAGATGTAATATAGACGGTTTTAATCAATTACTCATAGTTTGGAAAAAAATGTTATAATCATTCTCATAGATGGTGGTAGAGTTGATACAGCTATGAATTCACCCGTATTTACAAATCTGCAATCAAAATCTGTTTTTTGTCCACAAAGTATCACATATGCACCATATACTACGGGAGCTATGCATGCTATTCTATCTGGCTGTTATGGTAATAGAACTGGTGTTAACAGTTATTGGAATGTATACAAATTCAAAAATGATCAATTCCTCACTTTAGTCGATTATCTATCTGAAAATAATTATTATACATATGCTGATGCTCATTCAGAAATAATCATACCAAAATTACGATTTAACGAATTCAATATTCATAATGAACAAGAAATTGACCTAGTTGGATGGCACTCTAAGTTATTAGAAAAAATGAATGTGATTTATAATAATGGAAAAAATTTCTTTCTCTATCTTCATTATAGTAAGATCCACACGGGTATAAGCAATGAAGTTTTAAAAAAATTTAATAATTTTAGTAAAGAGTATTTTGAAAATAAGGAATTGAATATTGAACGTTATGCCAAACTATTCAAAAATGCGGAAATTTACCTAAATTCAATAATGAATAAAATTAAGGATTTAGGATTGTTGGAAAACTCTATTATTCTGATTTTATCAGATCATGGGGTCAGTGTTGGGGAAAAAATTGGCGAGAGAGCGTATGGTGCATTTTGTTATGATTATACATTGAAAACATTTGCATATCTATACAATGCGGATATTCCTCCTAGAATAATCTCATCTCAAGTGAGACATATTGATTTTATGCCCACTATTTTAGAGATGTTAGATATACCAATCAATACCTCATTTGAAAAATTAGATGGTAAATCGTTGATGCCTATAATTAACGGCCAAAACATATCTGAGGACTTTGCTTTTTCTGAAACAGGTAATCCTTTGAATGAAAAGGAGCCGCCAAAAACTCCTAACACTAAATCAATTCGAAATTCTAAATGGAAATTAATTCATAATGAGCATGATAATACTAAGGAATTATATGATTTAGAAAATGATCCAAATGAAGAAAATAATTTAGTCGGAAAAAATTTTGAAGTAGAAAAAGAACTTTCAAAAGAACTCTTGAAATATACAAATGAACAGAATTGTTAAATGACTTTGGTTTTAAGAACAGATAACTTACATGAAAATTAAGAAAACAAAAAAGTACAAAGGAAAAAATATCAACATCGCACTTTATGAAACTAAATTAAATGGGACTAGAATCAGCCAAGAAATTGTAGAACAGGGAAATGTGGTTGCAGTTTTAGCTATTGATGATGATGAAGCAATTTTAGTCAATGAATTTAGATATCCGGTAGGATATGTATTGGAGATACCTGCAGGTACTGTAGATAAAGGTGAAACACCGTTAAAATGCGCTAAAAGGGAGTTGTTAGAAGAAACAGGCTATAAAGCAAAAAAAATTGAACATCTGATTAGATTCTTTCCTAAATTAGGTTACAATACACAAATTATTGATTGTTATGTTGCAACAAAACTTACGAAAATTTCTGATCCAAATTTAGATGAAGATGAACTTATTACTGTTAAAAAAATAAAATTTAGGAAATTACTGAATATGATTAATAATGGTAAAATTTATGGTTCATATACAATTTGTGCAGTTATGATATATGCTGCAAGGAAAAAACTGATATGAATGCAATAATTTTAGCTGCTGGTGAGGGTACACGATTACGGCCCGAAACGATAAGTATTCCTAAAGGCATGGTGAAATTATTTGATAAAAGTTTGCTAGAAATGCAGATTGATGTTTTTAAAAAATGTAGTATTAATGATATTAGTATTGTTACGGGTTATCTTGCAGATAAAATTACATTTCCATCAATAAACTATTTTAAAAATGAAAATTTTCCATCAACTGCAGGGAATGAAAGCATTTTTTGTGCAAAGGAAAAACTGCAAGGTTGCACAATAATTACGTATGGTGATTTAGTTTTTGAAAAAGCAGTAATAGACCAAGTAATCGATTTTAAAGGTGATATTGGAATAGCTGTTGAATTAGATTGGAAACCACATTATGATGGTAGGACATTACATCAAATGTCTGAAGCAGATAATGTCCTGTTTGATAAAGAAGGCAATATTCTTGAGATGAGAAAAAATATACAAAAACCAGATTCAAAAATTGGTGAATTTGCAGGAATTGTGAAATTATCTAAAAATGGTTCTGATATACTTTTAAAAAAATTAAACGAGCTACATAAATCTCATAATGGAAAATTCCATAATGCGTCATCATTAAAGCAGTCAATTATACCAGATATGATTCAAGAGTTAATTGATTCAGAAATTAATGTAGAACCGATATACATTAGTGGAAAATGGTGTGAAATTGATACACCGCAAGATTTGGAAATTGCACGTAAAATGTTTGAGGAATAAGTTATCAATATTCCAATCCTTTTGAATCAAATCGTTGTATAGTTTCAGAAATCTATTTTTAGAATTTAGGTTTTATTCTCCGCCAGACACGCTAATGATTGCATTGGTTATGAATGAACTTTTTGCGCTTGCAAGAAATAACACCATATTTGAAATCTCAGAAGGTTTAGCCATTCTTTTTAACGGTACTAAATTAGCACGGGCTGAAAAGTCGCTTGTATTCGGATACCGTTGAAGATGTCCAGGCGTTTCTGTAGCTCCTGGTCTAATGGCATTCACTAAAACATTATGTGGTGCCCCTATCTTAGCAAAGGCCATTGTTAGAGCCTCAAGAGCCGCCTTTGATGCACCAAAGTGGAAAGTATTTTTGTTTCCGCCATATTTCCAACCGCCACTACTAATGTTTATTATCCTTCCATTTTTTTTCTTAGACATAATAGGAAAAGCTGAACGGCTTAATTGAAATGCAGTTTTAAGATTTACTTGGAAAGTTTTATCCCATTCTTCTTCTGATAGATTTTCGAAAGATATGAACTTAACAAAACTTGCATTGTTAACTAATACATCAATATGTCCTTTACTCCATAGAATAAATTCATTCCACAAAGTAAAAACTTCCTCAGAACTAGAAAAATCAGATTTAAAAATTTTGCATTGTTTATTCTTTGCATATTTCAGCAATCTTTTTGCGCCCTTTAGATTATTGTAATAATGGATTCCTACAAAAGCTCCTTCTAAAAGAAAATCCTTAGCTATTTGAAACCCTATACCGCTACTTGCACCAGTGACAAGTACATATTTATTTTTTAACTGGTTTTTATCCTTCATAATATTCCTTCCATTTACTTACAAATTCTCCTCCCATCATCATGCCATTTGCATCGCATCTATTACAAGGAGAATGGTTTCGATTAGCATTAGCCAAATTTCCTCTTACTTCCTTATATTTTTTGGAATTCCAAATGTCAAGGATAGATGTTTCCTTGACATTGCCCATGGTTAATCTTTTGTCCCAATCATGATTACAAAGAAGAACTGCACCATCAAAATCAACTATGAGCTGATAAAATGGGTAAAAACACTTTCTTTTAAGAGATGTATGAATCTCATTTACATTTATTTCAGGCATAATGTTAGCACCAGCTCTATTGGAAAGTGCACCAATACCAAAATGTTCATCTGGCGCATACCACCGTTCTCTAATATGGAATTGTTCCTTATTGAGACCAGCTTCGACTCTCAAATCTTCAAAGGGCTTTACTTTATCAGGACCGTCATAGACACTAACATCCATTCTGGTAAGTCCTGCCTCAAAAAACGTATTTAGTTTATCAATAGTTAGGAAATCCCCATTGGTTACAACTTCAATCCGAGATTCTGGACACCGTTCTTTAGAAATTTTGATTACTTCTTCAAGATGATTATACAAAAAAGGTTCTGAAAATGCTGAATAAATTATACCACCTTTGAACCCCACCTTGTTCAAATCTTTCATAATATCTTCATACACTTCAACTGGTAAATGTAAAACATCATCATTAGCAGTAACCTTCGGAACGTGACTTGAACGCCACTCTGGATCACTCCATGGACAGAAATCACATCTACGATTACATAAACCAACCAAATTAAATTCAATCCAAGAAAATAGTGGAGGTTCATTTGTACCTACCTGCTTGGTTTCTAACACATCTCTCAATTTATTTTTACGTGCTACATTTGGGTCGACAAATACATTTTCCTTTTTCATTTCCTTTCTACAAAATGTACGAAATATATTTTAATGTAGTTGATGAATTGTATGAAAATTAAGAAAGTAATTTTCTAGCTATTTCCAAATCTTGCGGTGTATCAATTTCGCACCATTTTCCACTAACGTATATCGGTTCTACATTAATTTTTGAATCAATTAACTCTTGAATCATATCTGATATGAGGGCTTTTTCTAATGATGGTGCATTATGGAATTTTCCTTGATGTGATATCTCTAACTCTGAATATTTGTCTAAAAACACCTTCGAACCATTTTTAGATAATTTCATTAAACCTGGGCATTCACCAATTTTCTCATTTTCCTTACATTCAGAAATATTTTTTCTAATTTCTAAAATCTCGTTACCATTTATGAGAACATTCTCTGCCTCACTCTTAGGATGTTGATCCCTATTCACATAATTTTTTTCCCAATCTAAATCCACAGCAATGCCAATATCTCCTGAAAAATTATTTATAGACTCCATTATTTTTTCATCAAAAATTTGATCCGCATATGTAATTATAATTTCATCATTCACATAATCACGTGCAATCATCAATGAAGAAAGAGTATCATGTTTTTTGTAATCTAAATCATTTACATACACTACATTTTTAATATTAAATTTTTCGTGATGTGGACCTGTAATTATTATAATATCTAAAATACCGTTTTGTTTTAAAATTGATAACTGTCTTTCAACAATTGATTTTCCATTTACCAGCACTAGTGGTTTAGGAATGTTTTTGGTTAATTTACCCATTCTTGAGCCCTCACCTGCTGCAATAACTATAGCTTTCATACCTTAAGATTGCATAAAACGTTCTTTGATCTCTATAGGCTCATAGTTGATCCTGGCACTTTTTTTACCATTGCTTTGTTGAATTTTTACTACAATCATTATCGGTCCCTTTAGTTTTTTTATTTTCTGAAGAATTTTTTTAAAACTATTTTCAGTACCTACTGTGAATGTATGGTTATAATTACATGCTTTTGCAATTTTTTCAATGCTAACAAAATTAGTATTTGTTGGTTGGCTTCCGGTTGATTCATGAACAGAATTATCAAAAACCACATGAATTAGGTTTTTTGGTTTTAATGAGCCTATTGTTGTTAGTGAACCTAAATTCATGAGGATATTACCATCTCCATCAAAAACAAAGATTTTCTTTTTTGGTCTTTTTAATGCAACGCCCAATCCAATTGATGATGCAAGGCCCATAGAACCTATCATATAGAAATTTGTATTCTTATCTTTTACATTGAAAAGATCCCTACTTATGAAGCCATTAGCAGCGATTATTGGTTGTTCTTTAATCTCACTGAGACATAATTCTATTGCTTCTTTCCTAATCAACAAACTCCCTCGGTATAATTAATGCACATGAGTTTCCTTTTTGGATTTTATCAATAGCCCATACACAAGCAGTTTTCCAATTATTATTATTTAGAATTTTTTTATCTAATTCTAGATCTTTTAGTAGTTTTGGTTGAATTCTACCTATTTTTTTATGCTCAGGAGCATCATTTTTTTGAAAACCTCTCCAGCCTATTAAAAAAACTACTGGAAATTCATATAATTGAATTAGTGATGTGATTGTACTTAGAGAATTTGCAAATCCAGCATTTTGCATGAATACTAATGTTAAATTGTTTGTTAATAGCATGCCAGTTGCAATTCCTATTGCTTCTTCTTCCCGAGTTGCAATAATTATTTTTTTTCTTTTTGTAGCTTCCTCAATAAAATTTTTTAAAGTTGAATCTGGAACCCCAATAAAATTTTTAATACCATGTTTTATCAAAAAATTGCACATTTGTTTTTGAAAGTCTTGCGTCAATTAATATAACCTAATTTTTTTAATTCTGTTTCCAATTCTTTCTCTTTGTTTTTTATATCATACATTTCTTGTAAACTAAAAATATCTTGCATTGTAGACATCTTATCTTTAACATCAGATATATGATCCGCGTTAATCATTTCTTTAAGCAATCTACTCATTGCCATGTGAGCAACACGTAATGTTTGATTAGCATAGATTACCATTTTGATTTTATGTGCTTCTAATTCTGAAATTTTTACACTATCATATGTTGTAGGAACAACTACAATTGGTACTGAACCTTTCCAGGAATCTGTAAATTCAAATATTTCATCAGGTGTTTTTTGTTTAGAATGAATTAAAATTGCATCTGCACCAGCATTTTCATAGGCAACAGCTCTCTTTAATGCCTCATTCATTCCCGCACCAGAAATTAATGCTTCAACTCTGGCAATAATTATAAAATTTTTATTACTTCTTGCTTCTTTTGCAGATAGTATTTTTGCAACAAATTCTTTTTCTGATAGCAAATCATTTTTTCCATTTTCTAATAGGCTGTTTTGTTTTGGAAATGTCTTATCCTCGATACAAATTGAAGAAATTCCCGCACCTTCGTACTTTTGTACCATATGACGAACATTACTTGGTCCACCATACCCTGTATCACAATCTGCAATGATTGGTATTTTGCATGTTGATGACATACTTGATGCCGCATCAAAAAACTCTGTCATTGTTAGAATACTTGCATCAGGTAATGCATGTGTAGCTGAAATAGCAAAACTACCTGCCCAAACTGCATCAAATCCGCTGTTTTCTACCAATTTCGCAGACATTGCATCAAATGCCCCACCGACTTTTAGAATGGATTTTGACTCAAGACCTTTACGTAACATTTCAGATTTACTCATGATATTTTTCAATTTTTTATCAAGTTATAAAAAATGTCCTACTTTTAATTACATTGTATGTATAAAATTACCCAACCTCCATCTATCATATTTGGTAAGCATTCTGCTAGGAATTACTCTTTTCCAGAAAATTGCCTTGTAATTACAAGTAAGGGCTCAATTTCTCGAGGATGGTTAGAATATTTGAAATTAAATGATTATTACATATTTGACAAAGTAGAACCGAATCCTGACATTGAAACAACTGAAGGTGTAATTTCTGAATTTAGAAATTCAAATTTTTCGAATATTATTGGTTTAGGTGGGGGAAGTTCAATGGACGTTGCAAAATTTGTAGCAAATAAGATGAAAAAATTTAAAATTTTGATCCCAACTACATTCGGAAGTGGAAGTGAGGTTACAAGAATTTCAGTCTTAAAAGTTAATGGGAAGAAAAAAAGTTTTCATGAGGATAAGCAATTAGCTGATGTAGCAATTGTGGATTCTCATTTCATTGAAGATTCACCACTTAAAATTATAAGAAATTCTGCCATAGATGCAGCTGCTCAATGTTCAGAAGGATATGATAGCAAAAATGGTAACCCACTAACAAAATTCCTTTGTAATCATGCATTTGAATTATTAGAAGAAGGAATTATGAAAATGGATAAAGAGAAAATAGTTTTTGGGTCACTTATATCTGGTTTAGGCTTTGGTAATTCCTCAACTACTTTAGGACATGCATTATCATATGTTTTTTCAAATGAGGGATGTAATCATGGACATGCACTTTCATTTACAACGTTGTATGCCCATCAATTCAACGATTCAAAATTTTACCAAAGATTTTCAAATCTAGTAAAAAAACTGAATTTTTCCAAAATTAATTTAAAACAGAATTATGACGAAGCTGCAGATTTGATTTTAACGGATCGAAAGCATTTAGATAACAATCCAAAACAAGTAAGTAAACAAGATATTATTAGTTTGCTAGAAAAAATCCAATTATAAAAATTTTGTATCTGGATTATCTGATAATCCAAAATATTTTGTTAATTGATGTTTATACACTCTGTTCAAATAATCGACAAAATTTTCTATAGGCTCAATAGAAGTAATTAGATAAATTTGGTAGCGTAAATCATCTGACACATTTGAATTTTTATCAAATGTAATTTTGCGCAATAAACTGTCATCAATTTTTAATTTTACAACATCGGAGTTTTCAAATGATATATCTCGTAATTCAGAATCATAAATTAATAATCCATTTAAATTTGAATTAATGAATTTGCTTTGCTCTATTGATGAATGATCAAAATTGGATGTTCTTAGATCAACATTAATGAAAGAAACTACCTCCATAGTGAAATATGAAAAATCTGTGTTATGCAAGGAAGATTCTTTAAATGATACATTATCACCCCTTACATTTTTAAATTTTGAATTCTCCAAATCACCTCCAATAAAATCAGAAGCGTCTATTGCAGAACCAGAAAAATCAGAATTTATGATATTAGAATTTTTAAATGTGACATTATAGAATTGAACGCCAAGAAATTTGCTATTTGTAATATTCATATCTTCAAATATAGTATTTCTAAATACTGAACCGGAAAAATCTTTTCCATTAATAGATAAATTTCTAAATGTTTCTCCAGAAATAATTAATCCAGTTAAATCTTCTTGAGAAAAATCAATCGATGGGTCCTGCTGATTTACCGTAAAACCATAATGTGAAAAATCAACTGGATCCCCTTTTGGACTAAGAATTATTTTAGAGCTGTCAATTGATGGATATCTATCTAAAATGTCTGTGCCAAAAAAATTTGTGTTTTCAAAGGTAGCCCCATCAAAATCAACGTTTTCAATATTTGCTTTATAAAAATCGGCATCAGCTAATTTTGAATTTTTTAAATTACTATTCATCAAATTTGCAAATCTTAGATTAGAATCCTGTAGGTTTGCTCCATCAAGATTTGCATTATACAAATTTGCTGCATAAAGGGTTGAATTTTGTAAATCTTGCTTTTCTAGATTTGCATTTGATAAATCTGCTCCAACTAAATTTGTATTTTCAAAAATTGATGTCTGAAGATCGGCAAACATTAATTTTGCGTTATGTAGATCAGTGTTTTTAAAAATAGTTTTATCAAATTTCATGTAAGCTAAGTATCCTCCACAAAGATTTGCTTCAGTTAAATCTGCGCTAGTAAAGTCAGTATTAGTTAAACCCGCTTTATAGAGCTCCACATTTTTTAATTTTGCATTGTTAAAGTTAGCGTTTTGAAGATTAGCATCTCTAAATGATGAACCGCTTAAAATTGCATTATTGAAAGAAGCATTTTCGAGATTTGTTGATTTGAGATTTGTTCCATATAGTATGGCATTGTCAAAATTAGCATTTTGAAGATTTGAGCCATACAAATAGGCACCAGACAAATTAGCGCCCTCAAAATCTGCGTTAATTAAATCTCTCTCATTTAATGAAATACCAATTAAATTACAATATGAAAAGTCAGTATGGGAATATGGAATGTTTTCAGGTACATTATCTCCATCGTTATCAATTAATGAATTACAACTTTTGAAATCATCAGCAAATACATTTAATGGAATAAATAGAACAAGTGCAATTATTGTAATTTTGTATATGTATGATTTGTCTAATATTAAATAAATTCTTTCCATGATCTCATGCCATCATTAATTATATTTAATTAATATTGCTAGAAAAAGCCCAGCATGAAGCCTATGTTGATTGTAGGCAAAGATAATCATACAAAAACTAAAGGAACATTGCAATATAATATTTCTATCAAAATTTAATACAAAAATAAATTTGTCGCCATTTCATTTTTTATTAGTTGATCATAATCAGGTTCAACTAATCCATTTTTAGAAATTTGTTTAATTGTATATTTTTCTATAAAATGAAAAAAATCTTTATGGTTTGATCCACTCTCTTTAAGATTTATCGAATTAAATTCAACCAACATTTTGTTTGGCAAAGTTTTCATCCCTTGTAGAACATGAAGTTCATCACCTTCAACATCAATTTTTGCAAAATCAATCTTTTCTAGATCCAGTTTTATAACTTCAACATCTATAGATTCATTTCCAAATCTATTAGTATCTAATTTATGTTGTCCAGTTGAATGTTCTGACAAAACAAGATTAGAATTACCATTAAAATTAGATACTGCTTTATTATACAACTTGACATTGGTAGAAAGATCATTCAGTCTTACATTTTTTTTTAATAATTCAAAATTTTGAGGTTCTGGTTCATAAGAAAAAACATTAGCCTCATTTTTTGCCATTAAAAGTGTGTAATATCCTATGTTTGCACCTACATCAACTACGATATCATTTTTCTTAACATTTGATTTTACTATATCAGTTTCAATTGGTTCATAATCAAAAAGTGATATCTGCATAACATCATTTTTATCTAATTGCATTTTACAACCATTTACAATTATTTCATCGGTTTTTGAATTTTTAATAAGGTATTTTTTTATTGATTTTCCCAAAAAGTTTTTCCCTAAACCTTTGTTACCAGCAATCTTAATTGTAGATTTAAAAAATTTATTCTTTATTTTATCTTTTTTCATTATTATAGATTATTTAATATCATTAATTATATTTTAATTAATAACATATTCTTTGAAAAGATTCACTAATGAATTTGCTGCATTATCATTAGTTAAATTATTCATTGTATACTCACGTCCGTTTTCTGCAATTTCAGACCACTTTGTATTATTTGGATCAGAAACAAATTCAGATAATTTTTTCGTATAATTTTTTTCGTTAATAAAAATCGCATTTTTGCCATCTTCAAATCCTAATATGCTTGCTTGATTTTTTTCAGTAACTTCCATAAATGTAAGACATCCAGCTGCAGTACTTTCCCAGTATTTTATCACAGGATACAAGGAATGTGCTGCTATTGATGAACGATATTTCATGAGTAATAAAGGATATTTGTCATTGATGAATTCGTGTTGTAATGTAGTTGTATAATCAACATAAGGTAATTCGATACACTTTGTTCTTAGTTTGTAAAGTTTCCATAAACTTTGCGCACCACGTCTAATATCCTTTAATCGGTAAAGAATACTTGTACTGGCAGCAGCACCAGAACATAGAATTTTATCTTTAACTCTTGCTGAAAATGGGGTTAAATTTTCATAAAGTTTAGGTTCAACACCATAAAAGATTTCTTTGTATTTGAAACTCGATGGATAATATTTATGGAAAAATGGTTCTTGCAGATATCCAAAATAATGATCAATTTTATATTTTTCATGATATGGAATTTTCCCCTTCATTTTTGCATCATGAGCATCATTTACTCTACAGATAACAGGAATGTCAGTATTTTGAATTCCGCTTAATTCATCTGGACTGCCCCAAGAGTTATTTTCCCATAGTAAGATAATATCAAATTTACCACGTAGTTTAGAAACATCAAACTGTTTTTCTGCAGGAAAATAATCCATTTCAAGTTCTGTATGACGATTCAATGCATTCATAAAAAAATGATAATATGTTGTAGCCCAAGCAGTTTTGGACATATATGGATTTGATGGTTTATAGATAAATGCAGTTTTGATTTTTTTCATTTTTAAAATTCTTATTTGGTTAATTTTTGTGTGGCCAAGTGTGATTCAGCAACCACTACAAATTTTTTAGCAACTACATCCCAGTTGAATTTTTCAATAACAAGTTTGCGTGCTTTATTACCAATCTTTTGTGACAACTCTTTATCATTAATTAAAAGTGATAATTTTTCTATCCACTTATTATAATCCCCTTCAGCTATCAAAAACCCTGTTTCATTATCATAAACCATCTCAGGAATACCACCCACTTTTGTTGCAACAATTGGGTTTTGCATAGCCATTGCTTCTCTACAAGATAATGGCGTAGTGTCCATACCAGTTGGAAATGCATATACATCTATTTCAGTAAGATATTCTCTAACTTTATCGGGATATTGTAACGGACCTAAGTAATGAAAATTTGAGTGTTTTTCTAAAACTGAAAGAATTCTATCTTTGAATTGTCCATCTCCAGCCCAATAAAAATGGACGTTTGGCATTGCTGGGATAACGCCATCAAGAACAAGCATTTCTTTTGACTTATGCCACATGTTTGCATCTACCAATAGTCCCACACATGGATGCTCTAGTTTCATACCAGGTGTTGGGTACCAATGTGATACATTTAGTCCTTCCAAAAAATGATAACATCTTGCATTGGGAACATGCTCTTTAATTACATCCTCTAGATAATCAGCAGTCATAAAAATTCCCTGACATTTAGCAAACTCACGCTCAGCATTTTTCAGCCTTAAATTTAATACAGTTCGCATCTTTAGATCTTTGTAAATCTCTTTTTTTGCAGATTCTACCTCCATCCAAAGATGACCTCTCAAATAAACAAACAGAGGAATACCAGCCTTGATGGTCTCCAATCCAAAATGTGATGCAATAGGATTGTCGTGGAATACAACATCTGGACTGTATTCTTTGATCAAATCATGAAACTTTTTTTTAGAAAACCAACTTTTTATATCCTTACTTGGAAATCCTGTTACATATTCAGCTTCTCTAACTACTTTACATTCTACTCCTAATTTCTCCAATGCTTTACCAAATTCTTGAAGATGGAAATATTTTCCAATACTCTTGGGATTTTTATGCCCTCCACCTGCGCCAGATGCAATAAGAACTTTCATACAAAAACACCCAAAAATAATATATTAAATCCTTCTTTAATCATAAAATATTCTTACCTGTTTAATTTTTGATTATATTTTTTAGTAATAGTTTTTGCGTCTTTGAATTCTTTATCATAGAATTCATTAAATTCATTGATCAGATTTAGTGTTTCATTATTGAGTAGTTTGAGATTTGGAATGACACAATGACCGCCTATAAATCCTGGAAACATTTTTGGTCTATTTCCCAAAAATTTATGAATCTCATCAGAAAATGACCACATCTCATCGTAATTTACACCAAATTTCTGAGCTATTAGATTACTGATTTGAGCATAATTTACAAGCCAACCAAGATAGGATGTATCACATATGATTTTTGCAAGTTCCAAAGTTTCAG
>Ga0066857_10000640_pt1 | contig 13203 bp, 12 predicted proteins | sample ETNtaG_2_FD_65602 | JGI IMG/M metagenome (GOLD analysis project Ga0066857, IMG submission 65602) | Marine microbial and viral communities from oxygen minimum zone, Eastern Pacific Ocean - ETNP201406SV203 | ecosystem: Environmental > Aquatic > Marine > Oceanic | place: Pacific Ocean: Eastern...
GGGGTGACTTCTCACCCCCAAATTTGTGATTACTTTTTCTTTCGCCCAAAGAATCCTTTTTTCTTCTTCGGCTCTTCTTCCTTTGGTTCATCACCACCTGCTTCAAGCTTTTTTTCCCATTCACTCATTTCTTCACTGCCGCCATCCGGTTTATCATCCGTTTCATCACCCCCCCCAGCATCAGCAGATGCATCGGGATTATCCCAGATCTCTTTTAATCGTTCATGGCGTTTTTCAGAGTTTTCCTTGAGATTAGTGAGCATTTCATTTACTTCTTCATGAAAATCAGCTATGGTTTGCTCAAGACGACTGACCAATTCTTCCTGGAGCGGTCCGCCAAATCCATCACCAACCTGTTCCATCAGGTTACCAAACTGATCCATTAAATATTGTTTTTGTGGGTCTACTGCCGGGGCAGCACTCTCTTCCGCTGCGGCTGGAGCCGGTTTCTTAGGCATGAATCCTCCGTAGATTATTTAAAATTTTGACTTTCATATTCAGCTTCTGACAAGATAATAGTCTCTGCAGGTGTCAACAATGTACTGACAGCATCAAACACTTCGCTACTAAAAATCAATCCAATTACGATACCAAATAATTGCGTATATCTAATCAAATCATTCCTGGGTATACCAAAATCATTGTATAATGTCGGCCGTTGCTCATTATAAAGGCGGGCTAAGGCAAGCCCTGTGGCACCGCTGGCACCATAAATATATGGGCGCAGGTATTCATACTCGCCTATGGTAGCTCGGTAAGATAATTTATCCAGGCTGTTCAAACTCACCATCTCAATAGTAGTCGGTGTTTGGATATACAATACATTGTCTTCTACATTAAACAAAGTCCCCTTTAATTTCTTTTTACCTGAGTGTAAAAGAACCACAAATTGGGGTTTTGATATCTCATTTACGATTTTCTCGGCACGGAGGAAATCCATACCTTCGTACATTGCAATTTTTTCTTCTTCCGTGAACCTGGGTTGTAAATCCACATACTGTTTTAGTGTATCAAACTCGCCCTGGTCAATATAGCGTCTAACTTTTGTTATCTTTCCATTAACATTCTTAACGACTAATATTCTATATTTATTTTCATTGATGCGCACAATTTGGGCATCAACCAGTCCCTTTTCTTCTGGGAACACCCTGTAAAACCGGTTTTCATGTTCATCGATTTCAGCGCCCACATTGTCGCTGAGAATAATAACATCTGTTTGGGCACCAAGAACACCAAGAAATATCAATGCACTCAGTGTGTACTTAAGCATAGGTTTAAACATTAAAAATTAAATGTGGTTTCAATGGTGGTTTGCTTAATTGTTTCTAGAGTACCCGTTCCATCATCCCGATAAAACTGGCGAAAATCCCAGATCAGACTTACACCCTTGCTCAACTCGTATCCAACACGATAGCCCATGATAGTATTCTCAGTTGGGTTTTCAAAATCAAAGGGATTGTCATCATTGTTTCTCTGGTAGTAAGCCATGGCAGAACTGATCTTGGGAATGTTATCCGTATTCAGGCTCAAAAAGGATGTAAAACTCTTTAATTCTGTTGTATCTGCTTTCATATTCGCATAGGATGCAGAAAAATCCACTAGGTTCAATAGGTTTAATCCTGCAGATCCAAACAGTCCACTTGATCCGGTTGAATCATTGTACTCTTGAAAAACAGACATATCCTTAGTCCGAATAATGGTTTGGTTGTCTACTGTAGACGTTACAACACGATTTAAATCATAGGCCTGATCAAAAAACTGGGGAATATAGGAACCATTTATAATCCTGTATTCCAGGGAAAGATTTAAAATTCCAAAAAGAGTTGAACGAATTCCCGGTACACTGATACCATTACCAGACCTTTCCTGCCGTATGAAACTGGAGTCAGTCGTACTTACAGCAGGAAAATTTAATGTATTATATTCTGCATAGATCATCAGTGATATAGCATCAGACCTAAGAATCGGATATCCAATATCAAATGTTAAACCTGTTGTTGATGCCGTATTATCCTTTAGACTGAATGGCGTAGCTTTTAAATCAATATCAGAAATATTCTCTTCCGCATCTATGATATTATCCCCATCTGCATCGATATCAACCAATGAATCTAGAACGCTATCTCCGTGCCCTGGATCTGGCCAGCCATCCCCATCTGTATCATTCCAAAGAGTGCTATCATCTGGAAAATCATCAAACACGTCTGGATAACTGTCTTCATCTTTATCTTTGAGGCCAGAGAACATATTTGCATCCGTAATGAAATTAACACCTATAGCGAGGGGAAAATCTTCTGAAACAGTATAGGCGGCACGTAATCCAGTTACCGTACCACCTCGCGACATATCCTTTATATTCGATAAAAAGAGTTCTCCGCCTACAGGACCAATGTTAAAACCTGTATTAACCCCGACCCTGCGCACCGAAGGAAATTCCATCATATTTGAATAATTATTCATCAGGCCACCATATCCCAGCGTTAATCCTTCAATGGAACCGTATTTGATCCAGGCGAGATCCGTCTTTTTACCATAGCGGATAAACAGTATCTTATCCAACAATAGACCAGGGTCATTCTCAATATCCCACTCATCATAGCGCATATTACCTTCGTTATCCACATAAACCACAAGATCCAGTCCGATTCCAACCTTGCCAATATTGATCTCAGGCCTGAGAGCCAATTGGTTATACAATACACCATCTAATGTAACAGATCCAATCCCCAACCCCATGGCAAAGGGTTTTGGCGGTGGACCCGGATCCGGCGCATCAGGTTTTTCGGATTGGATGGCATCTTCAACGTTATCAGGTACATCCGATTCTTCCACTGTTTCTGCTGACTTTTCAGGCTGTGGCTGATCCACTTCCTGGGAAGTTTTCTTTGGTGATTGTGGAGTTTGTTCAGGTGCAACCTTTTCAGGGGTTTCTTCTGATTCTTCCGGTTCTGGTTCCTGATATTCTTCTACTTCCGGATCTTCTGGATATTCACCTGGCCCAGCAGGTGCCTGAATGAGGTTTCCAGTGGCATTGCTCACAGCTTTCTGCCCCGGCCCCACATCTACCGTTTCTCCACTAATCATATTCAGCACCTCAAAGAGACCTTCTTTGCCTATAAATTGGTCCACCCCAGTCTGGCTCACAATGGCAGCAAACTGGGTCCCCTTTACACTTGCCACGGATACAGGTGTCTGGATCCGGAACGATTTTGACCGACCTTCCTTTTTAACATTATTCAAAAGGGTTCCATGGGTTAAATCCACGGTCCTCGTATTCCGTGTATCCATAAAACCAAACTTAGTATTTTCCCTGATTTTCAGGATGGTTCTGTCATCTATATACATAATAGCTCCAAAACCGGGATCACCCACCTTAATCTCATCGCCATTGCGGATCGCAGCACCAGGCTTTGCTTTTTCTGAAAATGAGCTCATACCAAGGCGTTTGAAATAGACATGCCCTTCTGCCTTTATCAGGCGTGCGATCACGTCTGCATTAAGCTGGGAAATCAGAAAAACTGCTGTAAAAATAATAGATAACGGTTGAGACATACTCCCTGTGCCTGTTTTGGTTGAATGAAAATTACTTTTTTATTGCTCTGTAGACCAGTGCTTCTATGGATGAAAATTCCATATCCAGCGCTTCACTTAACCCTATTTCACAGGTTCTGCTGGATGAAACACCCTTTTGGGATGAAACACCCTTTATAGAACGATCTACTGCATTTTTTGTCAGCTCTGGATGACGAAAACCACGATCGCCCCCTGTACCACAGCAAAAGGGTTCCAACGCTGTTTCAACAGAAGAGACACAGTCACTGGCAAGATGGAATAAATCATTTTCATTTCCCATCTTTTGGGCAGAGCATACATTATGCACGAAAACGGATTCATCCAGAAGCTCTAGGCCCAGCCTAGGTTTGACCTTGTTTAAAAATTCTACAGAATCTATGATGACTAATGATGAAACATCCTGATCTTCCATAAGGTACTGGGTGCACGGAGACATATCAACAACGATTGGAATTGTACCCCCCTTTGATACAACACTCAGGTCATCTAATAAATTCTGTCTCATATCTTTCCCTGTGGTATCAAATCCCCGGGATGAAAATGCCATTCCGCAACAATGATCATTATGAGTGTCCAGGCTTCCTAGCCTGATCCCCGCTGCATCAGCAATCTCTCTTAAATAATCAGATGAACTTAAACCGCTAGTATCACCAGCTAGAACCCGATTCACACACGATGAAACATGAATATAATCCGGGTCGGCCACCCGGCTGAATATGGATTTTTTAGAAACAGTAAACCCGGACCTAGGCCAGACCGGCACCCTGCCCTTTGAAATTTTATTTAAAGCAGCTGCACCCTTACTGATAAAGGAATGTCCAATAAATGAATCCACCATCCCAACAGTTTTCAGTCCTGCTCTAACCATAGATATAACGAACCTAAAATGCCGGCTTATAAAAGATATGAACCAGGGATCAGTTGCCCCAGTAAAGCGCAGGGATTTTACCATGACCCCCGTATTAATATTCACAGGACACTCAATAGAACAGAGCCCATCGGTGGCACAGGTCTTATTCACACCGTATTCCAAACGCATTTGATCCTGGGATGAAAAAACTTCGGACCTTGCTTCACGCATTACAGCAATCCGCTGCCTAGGCGTCAGGGATAATCCACGGCTTGGACAAATTCGTTCGCAAAATCCACACTCGATACATGAATCCACTTCATCGTGCACCCGGGGCATAGGTTTTAAATCTTTCATATGCAGTTTCTGATCCCGGGTCAAGAGCACATCGGGATTCATAATATTCAGGGGATCTGCCAAGGATTTTACCTTCCACATCAGGTCATAGATATCTCCACCCCACTCTGATTCCACGAAGGCAGCCATATTCCTGCCCGTCCCATGCTCAGCTTTTAAGGATCCATTGAAATCTTTTAGGGTCATACTTGAGAGTTCATTCATCATCCGTTCATAATTATTCACGCCTCTTTTATCATCAAGATCTACGGATGTAATAAAATGAAGATTCCCATCTTTCGCATGGCCAAAAATGACCCCATCTTGGAATTCACACAGAGAAAAAATATCCTTCAGTTTACGGATGGCAGGCGCAAGATTCTCGGAATCCACAGCTATATCTTCTGTAATGATGCTGGTACCTGTTTTTCTTAAAGATCCCAGAGTCGGATAGAGTCCTTTCCTGATCTTCCATATCGTATCCCGGTCTTTTTCATCGGTAACCAGTTTCATGGATACGACCGCAGAATCCTGGTTAGAAAATTGTCTGGATTCCTTCATAAGCCTTTCAATCTCAGCTGCTGATTCATGCTGGTATTCAACCAGTAAACCCGTATGATCTGTTTGGACTGCTTTGGGGTCATAGGGCGGAGACTCAAAATGTTTTGCTGTACGCAAGGATTCGTCATCCAAAAACTCTATGGCCGATGCACCAAGATCTTTAAAAAAAGTCACTGATTCTCCTGCCCGCTCGGGAGAATCAAATAAAATCAGTCCCGTTCCCTTCTCTGGAGGATCAGGGATCGTATACAGCGTAACATCTGAAATGAAAGCCAGAGTCCCTTCTGCACCAACGATGAGATGAGAAAAAATATCCAGGGGATCTTCAAAGTCTAAAAAGGAATTCATAGAATAACCGATGGTATTTTTAATGCGGTATTTTTCACGGATCTTATTTACCAGTTCAGGCCTATCCATGATCTCTTTTCGTATGCTCAAAAGTCCTTCAGCCAGGGTTGGCTCACCTAAATGGAAACGTCGGTTTTCATCCGGCAGGTTAGTATTGTACTGGTTCCCATTGGGCAGCATAAAAGAAATATCTTTAAGGGTATGGTAGGCGTTGAACTTGGTTCCGCAGACCATACCCGATGAATTATTGGATACAATGCCCCCGATCCGAGCTGCATTAATAGAAGCAGGATCCGGCCCGATACGACGACAATAAGGAGCCAGAATCTTATTGGCAAATGCACCGTTTACCCCTGGCTGCATCTGTATAGAGCGCCCACCATCCAAAACCTTGAATCTTTGCCAATCATGGAGCACATCCGCAATCGTGCCAGTTGTGATAGACTGGCCAGACAGGGACGTACCCCCGGTCCTGAACGTAATGGGAGTCCCTGTTGTTCGCCCCCATTCAAGAAGACTTTTTATTTCCTGTGTGTTCCTGGGCCTAACAACAGACTCGGGTACCAAGCGGTACATGCTGGCATCGCGGGCATAAGCCAGGCGGGTAATTAAGTCGTCATATATAATAGAGTTTGAAAGAAAGCTGGAGATCTGGCTCATTCAAAGGGGCGGCAGTGTTGCCGAATGGGCTCTGGAACTGGAATGGTTCGGTTATTCATATAATTAAAAGCAACCATTTTAAAAAGGGCAGAACAGACAGGGCGTTCGCCATCCTGTTGAAATACAGCAGCAAGAAAATCAAAACTCTTGGTGCCGACCCGGCATATCCTGTGGGCTACGTCCAACGAAGAAGGGTGAGATGCCTGGTCCAGATAGTGGACTTCCATGGAAGCCAGGATCGTGCTCTCATCCATCTCCTTGCGGATTCCTGAATATCCCAGACTCATGTAAACATCCACCCTTGCAGACTCCATGTAGGATAAATAAGCGGCGTGGTTAATATGCCCCAGGGCATCCATATCGCGCCACCGTGTTTCCAGAGATGTCCAGAAATCAAAATCTGCGCGCTGTAAATTCCCTATGTCCATATTATAAAATTAAACAAACCTATATCTACACACATCAAAAGATTAACCTTAAAAATAGAATTTGTTGTAGATTTTCCAATATGAAACGGATTCTTTTCTTCATTTCAATCTTCATAGTCAGCGCATTCGGGCAGCCGAAGGAACAGATCGAATTCCAGCTGAACACCATCTCTGGAGTGGTTTTAAACAGCCTTGATGCCACCCCAGTTATACAGATCAAGGTTGAAGTGTTAAGCGGAAGCAATTTAACCAAGGATTCAACCCTTACCGATGACAATGGCTATTTCATCATGGAACAAGTGGGCTACGTCTGGAAACCAAAGATCCGTTTCTCGCTTAAAAATTATCAGACTAAAACCCTGAATCTTAAACCGGATGATCTGGATACCTTAAATAATATGGTCATTGGCCAGGTAGTCACCCCTGTCCCTGATGAGCAGGTGATCCCGGAACTCACCCAGAGCACTGTAAAAACCCGTGCTGAAATCTTTTTTATTAAGGGCAATGTCTTCTATAATCTAAAAAGTTCAAGTAATGCAGAAAGGGTCATCATCCAGTCTGCTAATGCGTTAGAATCTAGACCGGGCTACATCATTATGAATATAAATGATAAAATGTTTGATCCTGCACGCTGCTATGTGCCCCAGGAAGGACGATATGAAAATCTTGCCTATATACTAAGAAGTCTACTTCGGGAACGCATTTTTGAACACTCAGGTCATTCTAGATATCTACCAGAAAAACTCCTGAAACCGTCCGTTATCTACGGCACGGTGATAAATATTAAAACCGGAACACCGGTCATGGGTGCTGAATTAATGCTTTCAGAACCTTTCAAGCGAAGGATCTCAGATGAACATGGCAAATTTGCGTTCCAGGTAGATCAGCCAGGCACATACCGGATCTTGATGCATCCTCCCCTGGGTTATAGAGCCAGCAATTTTGGCGATGCACAGATTCTGATCAAATACGGCCGTGGTGGCTGGTATCGATCCAATCAATATGTTGAACCTTGATAAAACCCCTTTTATTACTTTTAACATTTATTTTAACACCACCGACCACTATGGCACAGATTGAAACTGCTACCCTGGGATGCGGTTGTTTCTGGTGCGTAGAAGCGGTCTACCAGCGTGTAGAAGGCGTTTTATCTGTAAAACCGGGGTATGCAGGGGGTCACGTAAAAAACCCCACCTATAAAGAAATATGCACCGGGCAAACTGGACACGCCGAAGTAGCCCAAATTAAATTTGATCAGTCAATAATCACGTACGAACAGATCTTAACCGTTTTCTGGCAGGCCCACGACCCCACCACCCTGAACCGCCAAGGTAACGATACAGGAACCCAATACAGATCCGTTATATTTTACCACTCCGATGAACAGAAAAAAGCCGCTGAAAAATCTAAAAAAAGTGCAAATGAAGCCAATTACTGGCCGAACCCAATTGTGACACAGATCACACTCTTAGATAATTATTCAGATGCAGAAGATTATCATCATAACTATTACAACGATAATCCAAACCAGCCTTACTGCATTTTTGTGATTAAGCCCAAGCTGGATAAGCTCGAAAAACAGGGAATTATAGAATAGATTTAGTTATTAGATTAGTTTAAATATCAAACTATTTCATAATCCTGCATTGCACTGATGAGCGCATCCACTCCTGCTTCCGGCATGGCATTATAAATTGAAGCCCTGAACCCACCCACTGATCTATGTCCTTTTAACGTATTGAGCCCTCGCTTATCACAAAACTGCAGAAAAGTACCGTCATCCATTCCCTCTTTGTTAAAAACGAACGGGACGTTCATGAGCGAACAATCTACCGCATTGACAGGCGACCTGAATAAAGGATTTCTTTCGATCTCAGAATAAAGTTTCCCTGCTTTGCGTTCATTGATCACTGCCATAGCTTCCAAACCGCCAAGGTCTTCAAGCCACTTCAGGGTCTCATTCACAACGAAAACAGAGAAAACTGGCGGTGTATTGAACATGGAATCTTTTTTAACATGGGTCTCATAATTAAGCATTGTGGGTAATACTCGATAATTCTTCCCCACCAAATCATCCCGGATAATCACCAAAGTCACTCCAGCAGGCCCCATATTTTTCTGAGCCCCCGCGTAGATTAACCCAAACTCAGTTACATCTATGGGTTTTGATAAAATGTCAGATGACATATCCGCAACTAAAACTCCATCCTTGTTCTCTATCTTTGGAAATACTTTAAATTGAGTACCGTATATCGTATTATTACTAGTGATATGTAAATAGGGTGATCTTGTATTTTGTTCACATTCTTTTGGAATAAAGCTGAATGTAACATCCTTGGAACTGCCGATCACATTGGCCCTACCCACTTTATTACATTCAGCTATTGCCTTGATTGACCAAGCGCCTGTTTCTATGTAATCGGCACTGCTGCCTTCCGGCAATAGATTAAGTGGAACCATGGAAAACTGGGTGGATGCACCACCTTGGAGCCATAGCACGTGATAATTGGATGGAATGGCCAGCAGACTTTTGATCCGTTCAGTCGTTTCTTCAAACAATTCAACCACAGGCGTAGAACGATGACTCATCTCCATCAGACTCATACCAGTTCTCATATATTGTTTAGATGCTTCAGCGGCTGCAGCTAATACAGGTTCTGGAAGGCAGGCAGGCCCAGCGCTAAAATTGTAGATCTTCATAAGAAATTAATTTATTAGTATAACGCAGGGTATATATTACCGAGAATAGCACCCAGTATTTAAGGAAAAACCCCGCCATTATTCATACAAATAGTGACGGGGTTTTATTGTTTTTATAGAATCAGACTCAGGGTCTTTCTACACGATAGGGTATAGACCAGACATTTGTATTATATCCGCCATCGGAAACAAATATAGTGGCCAGGTCAATTGTTTCAGTAAAGGTACGAAAAATTCCCCTTACCTGTCCGGGGCCAGGTCCATGAACCCTCATAGCTCCGGAGTGGGTATTATCATTCATGGTTTCATCAAAGAACACCCCTGAATCATGTAGATGGCGACGCCCTCTCTGTAAGTGGTTCCGACCATAGTTCAAAAATACCCATTCGCCAACACCTGTGCTGTCCATGGTATATTCCGGGCCAGCGTTGGTAACGGTTGAAAAAGCAACGATCCTACTGAATGCAGTAAACGTTGGTAACGATTCACGATCTATATACAAATCGCCCAGTTCATCTGCCGTATATGAGTAAAGTAAGTCTCCAACATCAAGGCTATCTGTCAATGCATGAAACGATAGATCAGTAAGTACAACCTTATCCCCTGATCCACCAGTCATGGGTGTCAGTGCATCAATCTTCCAGCGGTACCCATCAGGGCTGCTTGGATCATCCACCTTCACGAACCGGACTTTTCGGGTAAATATGGATGAAAAATCCTTAGTAAAGCTCAGTGAATCAATCTGCTCCTGGTTGGACGTATCAATGGCCTTGGCGATGAATTCACCCATCACTGTATAAGTAACCAGCCCAATGGCTGTGTCTTCACCTGTTTCAAACTCCACAATCCTTTCACGGTCCAGAAGCCGTCGTCCAAACCGGATCCGATAGCCTTCTCCAAAAGATAGTGTATCACTGAATGTGCGACCCACACCTTCTGTCTCTAACCCAATATCGTGTTCCAAATCCATGTCCCCACCAGAGCCAAACCCATTTATACCCGTAGCGTCGTCTGCATCAAGCAGAGCCAAGAACATTGATTCAGTTTCATCCGTTGAAACACTATCAGCACATCCTGCCATAAAAAATAGTACTGGAATTGTAATGATTAATATTTTGTTCATACTATCCTCCTAAATTAATAACCACGGCGTCGATTGCCGTGTTTTCTTTTCTTCTTGTGTTTAGATTTTCCTCTTTTACCCTTTCGTTCTTTCAACTCGCCGCTCATAGCCTGCAACATCCTTTCTTTAAATACCCCCAATCGTGCCAGTTGCCTTGGCGTAAGAACATCATCCATACCTAAAAGATATTCTGTTTCAAGTTCAATTCGCTTCTTGCGCAGTTCACCTACTTTTTCTACATGCTTTTTTACATCATCTTTGGACATGTCCTGCTCTTTATGGATATTGTCTCTTATTTCATCACCGATTGCTCTTTCCTGCTTGCGAATGTCATCCATCTCTCCCCGGTGCTTACGAAACCTTGGAAAGAACTTTTCGGCCTGCTCTGGTGAAAGGTCAAGGGCTTCTGTTAAACGCCAGACCATCATGCTTTCCATTCGTTTAGACCGCTCATGACCCCGGTCATCGTCTTCTCTCTCATCCCAATCATGTTCCTGGGCCATCAGCCCGGATATGATGAATAGTGCTAAGATTTGTTTCATAAGGTTATCTCCTCTTCCAGTTCTAGTTCGTTTAGTAAATCAACTGTCTCCCAAAAATTCCCTTCCTGTAACAGGAAATAGGCTAAATCATCCGTATAAGATTCATAGGCATCAAGGGAATCATTGTTCACAGTCCAAAAGTCAGTTTCAAAGATCATATCTGTTTCATCTGTATAATAAAAATAATCAGGTTCATTAATCGGCGCTCCAAACTGTGTCATGGTTAAAATACTCACAACTATAAGCATCATAATGGATGCTGTAACCGTTCGCTTGTTTTCTTCAGATTCAGATATCCTGTTATGGAGCCTGGTTAAAAATTCATCCGCATTCGTCTCCCGTGGGTCTTCTAAACGGGCATTGATTAATTTTTGTTCAAAATCAGTCATCTCTAAGCCATTTTTTTAAGGTGGTGACTGCGTGGTGAAAATTCACCTTGGCGGTCCCTTCAGACATACCGGTGATCTCTGCGATATCTTTATAGGGAAGTTCCTGTGCGATACGCATCATGACCACGGTCCGCTGTTTATTCGGGAGTTTTGCCACCGCATCCCACAATTCTTTCCGGGTCCATTCCTGTTCCAGTTCAGTATCTCGCTCCCCCTGATCCGGGGCCTGGTCCAGGTGGAGCAGGGCTTTCCATTTACTACGTTTAAGCCAGGTATTTGCAGTATTAACATTGATCCGGTAGAGATAGGTTGTGAAAGCAGATTCAAAACGAAATCTCTTAAGGTGCGAAAATAATTTAAGGAATACATCCTGTGCCAGATCTTCAGCAGCCATTCGATCGCCGGTAATTGTATAGAAAAAACCAATGGTATTAGAGATGTGGCGTCGTACGATCTCATCATAGGCTGCCCGGTTTCCGTTTTGATATTGGTGTATGAGGTCATGGTCATTTTGCATGTCATTTCGCACTATAGGACGCACAGTTGTGCCAAAGGTTAAAAAATAAATACTATTTACACCATTGAGATTTTATAGAGATATAAATCCTGCTTATTTTTTAATAACCTATTTTTCATCATAATCATCTTTATGGCAGAATCACATAACACACCAACACCGAATGAAAAGCAGCTAACTGCCATTACACACCCGCCAGGCCCACTTATGATCCTTGCCGGCGCTGGTACGGGAAAAACCTTTACCCTTGAAACCAGGATCGTTCATCTAATAGACCACTACACCATTGATCCAAAATATATCCTGGCAATTACCTATACTGAAAAAGCAGCCCAGGAACTAAAATCCCGCATTGTAGATCGTGTTGGCATCGATGCATACGCTATGACAGTCAATACGTTCCATTCCTTTTGTTTCAAAATCTTAAAAGAGTACAGCGATGGTCCACTACCCCAGCTGCTGGATGAAAGCGAAGCCATTCATATGTTCCTGGAACGGTTTGATGAGCTAAAACCTTTTGCATCAGATGAATTTCCATTGGATCCCCAGAAGGCGGTTACGGAAAGTTTTATTCCATGTTTTAACCGCATAAAAGACGAACTGATCAACCCAGATCAAATGGAAATTCCGGAAGCAACCGATAAAGGACCCATTACAGAAGAGATTGCAAATCAGCTAAGAGATTTAAAACGGGTCTACCCCATGTTCCAGGACTGGAAAAGGAAGATCAATGTGGTGGATTATGGCGATATGATCCTTTCCGCCTATACCCTTTTAACATCTGATTCATCCGTTTTGAATGAAGCCCAGGACAAGTTTCGACACATTATCGTGGATGAATTCCAGGATAATAATTTTGCATTGAATGAGATCATAGGACTTATTGCAGAAAAAAGAAAATTCATTACTGTTGTGGGTGATGATGATCAGGTTATTTACAGTTTTCGCGGGGCCAACTCTTACAATATCCAGGCCTTTGAAGATCGCTACAGCGGGCACACAGATTATAAACCTGTCGCTCTTGAAAAAAATTATCGCTCATCACAGCCTATATTAGACCTGGCCAATGCCAGTATTGGCCATAATGTGGATCGAATGGAAAAAACACTGGTCTCTGATCTAGAACGGGAGCCCCTTAAACCGATCCGATTCTGGGGCGAAAAAGAAGATCAACTG
>Ga0066857_10000656_pt1 | contig 13023 bp, 10 predicted proteins | sample ETNtaG_2_FD_65602 | JGI IMG/M metagenome (GOLD analysis project Ga0066857, IMG submission 65602) | Marine microbial and viral communities from oxygen minimum zone, Eastern Pacific Ocean - ETNP201406SV203 | ecosystem: Environmental > Aquatic > Marine > Oceanic | place: Pacific Ocean: Eastern...
TAATGTGCTGCTAAATCTTCAAGATATGTTGCCAATTGTTTTGGTTCTAAAGATTCATGCACTTGATTCATTTTAGTAGGGAAATCAGATAATTTTTTCATCAAAGCTATTTCATTGTCTTCTTGCAATAAGCTTAAGTTGACTTTTATTTTACTTGTAATTTCTTTATTGAATCTTTTTAATAAATTTGCGATACGAGCATGAGCATATTGAAGATAATAAACAGGATTTTTTTCAGATTCATCCATTGCTAAATCTAAATCGAAATCTAAATGAGTATTTACTCCACGCATAATAAAAAAATACCTTATAACATCTGAATTCAATTTTTCGATTAGTTCATCCAAAGTAACAAAATTTGCTTTTCGGGTAGACATTTTTACTGTCTGATTATCTTTCTTTAAAGTCACAAATTGATGGATTATAACTTTAATATGATTAGTAGGTGTTCCTAGTGCATCTAAAGCGAGTAGTACATCTGGATAAGAATCGATATGATCTGCTCCAAACACATCTACAATCAAATCAAATCCTCTTTTAACTTTGTCAATATGATATGCAATATCTGGTAATCTATAGGTTGGTTCTCCAGAACTTTTTACTAAGACTTTATCTTCTTTTTTCCCAAGTTTTGTTGTTTTAAACCACGTTGCTCCATCTTTTTCGTAGGAAAGAGATAGTTTTGTTAGTTTTTTTAACACTTGATCAATAGAACCATTATCATAGAAACTTTTTTCTTTAGAAAAAACATCAAAAACAACGTTTAAACTATTCAATGTGTTTTGAATATTATCAAAAATTTGTTTTTCAGTAAAAGTTCTAAATTGTTCGTCTTTCTCGTTTAATTCTTTACCAAATTTTTTAAGAATTTTATCGGCAATTTCATCAAGATATTCTCCAACGTATGCATTTTCTGGAGCTTGAAATTCTTTACCAATTTTTTTAGCATATTTTGCGTAACAAGATTCTGCTAAAATTTGCATCTGTCTACCAGCATCATTGTAATAATATTCTCTTGTTACTTTATAATTATGCCATGACAATATATTTGATATCACATCTCCTAAGACTGCTTGTCTTCCATGTCCAATTGTGAGCGGACCAGTGGGGTTGCAACTTACAAACTCTACATTGGCTGATTGTGTTTTATTAGTAGGTTTACCAAATTTTTTTTGATTTTTTAAAATAGTACTAAGATTATTTATATAATAATCTAGTTCGACGTTAAAATTAATAAATCCTGGTTCTGTAATAAATACTGAAAATAGCGTTTTGTCTTTATTGTGATCTAAAACTTCATTGGCTATATTGATAGGAGATGTTTTTGATATTTTACCAAGCACTAAAGCGATATTTGATGAATAATCCCCAAATCCTTTTTTTACATTTTTTGTAATACTCCAGTTTGTGTTATTGATTTTCTTTTTTTCTAAATAAGAAGAAAGAAATTGTTCTATTTTTTTTTCAATCATTATACATTGACTTTTTTTGCATCAAACCAAATTCGTTCAAGATTGTAATATTTTCTTATTTCATCAAAAAAAATATGTACTACAATGTCTACGTAATCAATTATTACCCAATTTAAATGTTCATATCCTTCAACTCGCCAAGCATTTTCATTCACATTGTCCCTAATATTATCCGTAATTGATTTTACTTGAATAGTATTAGATGCAGAACAGATAATAAAATATTTTGATAAAGAAGTCACTTTTGAAACATCAAGGGCTAAAATATCTTCAGCTTTTTTTTCTTTTGCACACCCAATAATCTCATTTAGTAATTTTTTTGTAGTCATTTATTCAAGTTAATAAAATCTGCGTGGTCCTTTCCAATAATTATTTGAATATCTTCATCAAAATCAAGAGTTGAATTAAACTCTATATTGGAATCACTTATCTTCATTCCAAGGATTGTTAACATATTTTCAATATTGGTATTGTTTTCGTTAATAATAATTACCTTTGTATTGTCGTAGTCAAATTTATTTTCGCCATCTTCATCTTTAGCATTTTCTGTTCTAGTAATAACTAGTCCATAATTATTATCTAAAAAAGAAGAAAATTGATCCCCAATACCACTTTCACCACATCCGTTTAATACAGCTACTCTCAATGTGCGAGATTTTTCGTTTTCGAATAATTTAATTTTAGGATTTTCCGAATTGATTTTAATCTCATTACTAATGTTGTTTGTAGTAAAATTTTTTGAAATTGACCAACCAAACAGCATAATTGTGATAATTAAAATAATAATGATAGAATTAAGAAAATATTTCATTCTTCAAATGATTCTAGTTGTTTAATAGTGTTAATACCCATGATTTCTTTAGGGTTATCAATTTTTTTTGTCTTAACAATGCCATTTTCATTAATCAGTTCTATTACATCTGTTAAATAATATTCTTTTGACTCATTGTTAGATTTGACTTTTTCTAGGTTCTTGAATAATTCTGAAATTTTAAAAATATAAATTCCTGGATTCATTTCTTTGATGATTTTTTCTGATGAGTTACAATCTTTTTCTTCAACAATTTTGATTAAGTTTCCTGATTGGTCTCTTATAATTCTTCCATAACCAGTTGGGTCTTCTACTATTGCTGTTATCATTGTAGCATCTGTGTTTTGTTTAATATGTTCATCTACCATTGGCAATAGTGTACTATATTTGATATTTGGGACATCACCATATAAGATTAATAAATGTCCATTCTTGTCATGCAATTTATTCCCTAATTGTAGCACTGCATGTCCAGTACCAAGTTGTTCTTTCTGTTCTATATATTCTATATTGGGATTATTAATGTGATTAATAACCAATTCTTTTTTGAAACCCACTACAGTAAAAATTTTTTCAGGATTAAGTTTATAAGCAGTTTCTAAGACATAATCAATAATTGCTTTATTCCCAAGACCATGTAATACTTTAGGAATATCTGACTTCATTCTTGTGCCTTTTCCAGCAGCTAGTATTCCGATAAAGAAATTTTTATTCATCTAATGTTTTATTTAAAAAGGGTATATCTCTTTTTGAAATAATACCCCCACCAACACAAATATTATTTTTGTCATAAAATACTATTGATTGTCCAGGTGTAATAGCTTTTTGCTTTGCTTTAAATTTAACTAGATATGAATTTTGATTTAAACAAAAAACTGAACATGCTTTATCATTATCGCGATAACGTACTTTAGCATACAACGGTTTTGGAAAGTGAGTTGGTTTTTGAGAAATCCAATTAATATTATTAACAATAATTTTTTTACTAAATAACGCTGGATGATTTCTTCCTTGCGCAACAAAGACAATATTTTTTTTGATGTCTTTTTTGACAACATACCATGGTTTATCTTCTGCACTCAATCTTGCACCAATTCCTAATCCTTTGCGTTGTCCAATGGTAAAATAAATATGACCATTATGTGTACCTAAGACATCTCCATCAATCGAAATAATTTCCCCCTTTTTTGTATTGATATATTGTCCAACAAAATCATTATATTTTCTTTCTCCAATAAAACATATACCGGTACTGTCTTTCTTATTATGATTGATTAGTCCATTTTGTTTCGCAATTTTTCTTACTTCTTTTTTTTGTATTTCTCCAAGAGGAAATATCGCATGTTTTAATTCTTTTTGACCCAATTGATACAAGAAATAGCTTTGATCTTTTGATTTATCTGTAGCTTTTTCTAAATAATTAATAGAATTGATTATCGTTTTTTTAGCATAATGCCCGGTTGCGATTTTTTTTGTATTTAATTTCTTTGCATATTTTTGAAATACTTCAAATTTAATTTCTTTATTACATAAAACATCTGGATTAGGAGTTAATCCTTCAAGATGATCATCTAAAAATTGTTTAAACACTTTATTTTTGTAAGATTTAGTATAATCTATTTTATGTAATGGAATATTTAGTTTTTTAGATACAGATAAAGCATCAGCATAATCATCTTCCGCTGAACAGATAGCATGCTTATCGTCCCAGTTTTTCATGAATACTCCTTCAACATCATATCCATCTCTTTGTAAAAGCAATGCAGCCACTGAGCTATCAACACCTCCACTCATTCCCAATACTATTTTCCCTTTTTTCATATTGTTCCAGTTCCTATCTTAAGGAAAAAAAGTATGACTTCAAATCAATCACATCTAACACTGATTTCAGGATCTATTAGCATCGATAAAATTATCAATAAATATGGTACTTATGAGAATGTTTTGGGCGGATCTGCCGCCTATGCCTTATTATCGACGCCTAAGAAAAGGTGTCAGCTTGTTGGAGTCGTTGGGAGCGATTTCCCAGATGAATATTTAAACTTATTTGATACTCATTCGATTACTCTTGATGATTTAATTGTTGCTAATGGAAAAACATTTACATGGGGCGGAGAGTATACACCAGATTTTTCTAGTAGAGAAACTCTATATGTTGATCCAGGCATTGCTGAGAGCTGTTTGCCTGTATTATCTAATGAATCAAAACAATGTGAATATATTTTGTTGGGTAATACGTCACCAAATGTACAATTAGCTATCTTAGATCAAATAGAATCAAAGCCTTTTATCATATTAGATACATTTAAATTATATATTGATATTGCGCTAGAAGATTTAAAAAAGACTATGCAGCGTTCCGATTTATTATGTATTAATTATAATGAGGCATTATATCTATCTAAACTTTCCAATCCTTCACTAGATGATATTGCTAAATGTATTCTAGATATGGGTGTTAAAAGTTTAATTATTAAAAAGGGAGAAGAAGGTGCTTCATTTTTTAATAATCAAGAAACTTTTTCTATTGGAGCATATTATGTGAATCAAGTAATGGACACCACAGGTGCTGGAGATAGTTTTGCTGGCGGATTGATATCGAGCTTAATGAATGGATCTGATATTAAAGAAGCTATGGTAGAAGGGTCAGTGATGGCATCATTTTGTATTGAAAACATTGCACATAGGGGACTTATCTCATTTTCAGAGGAAGAATATACATTAAGAAAAAAATGGCTTCAATCTAGCCTTACAGCTTGAAATCACTCTATAATAATACTAACTTGACCAATCGGAGGAATATTAGATGATTAATACAAAAAAACTTTTTCTTTTTGCAATAATGTTTTCTTTTCTTTTTTCTCAAGGTAAAGACTTGAATTCAGCTAAAGTATATATTAAAGATAAAGACTGGAAACAAGCTGAAATGTTTCTTTTGAAAGCGGTAGAACATCCAAGTGATAAATGGGAAGCTGCTTTTCATTTAGGAGATAAAGTTTATGTTAGAAGTCAAGATTGGGCCAAGGTAAAACAGTACCTAGATCTTGCAGGCACCGCTCCGGAAAATTTAAAAATTAGGCCAACTAGAAACGATTCTAGAATACCAATGCAAACTGCAATTACTGCTTCATTGACAAAAAGTTTTAACATTATTTATTTTAAAGCAGCAGGCTATATAGCTCTTATTAATAGAACAGCAGATATTGAACAACAAAATATGTTTATTGATCAGGCTATTATTGCCTCAAAGCAAGCTGAAAATTTAGATCCTACTCAACCTGGGGCATATGCTCTTCTTGCAGTTTATTATTCTTTAAAAAAAGATAAAGAAAATACCATTAAATATGCTGATGCATCACTTGCACTCGAAGATACAGATGAAGATATTCGACTTCAGCTTCTTGTTAATGCTGGAGATTGTTCAGTTCGTGTCAATGAATTAGATATGGCATCTAATTATCTTGAACGTGCATTATTAATTGATCCAGATGATATTAGTGTTTTAAAAAGTATAGCAACAGTCTATGTTGGGAGAAATGAGTTAGATAAAGCATTAGATATTTTTACTAGAACACTTGAACAAACAGAAGATGATCAAGAAAAAGCTGATTTACATTTTAATTTAGGTACTGTTTACCTCAAAAAAGGTGATCCAGGAGAAGCACAATACCATTTTGAAGAAACAGCTTATTTAGTTCCAGAGGATACCGAGGCTATATTTAGATTGGCACGCACTCTAGAAGAATCACAAAGATGGAGAAGTGCTCTAAGCTATTATAAAGATTTAATTGATATGGATCCAAATAATCCAGACTATTACCGAGGAGCATATAGAGCATCGTTTAATGATGGAGATCCAATTACCGCTAATGAATATCTTCAGCAAGCTAAACAGTTAGAAAATTAATATATTGACTGTCCGGTGTGTTCTCTGTAGAAATCAAATAAAGCTTCTTCAATAGCGGACCCTAATGCACCATATGACCTTGCCGTGTCGCGTGCACGATCATAGTTAGCTTCAATTTGAATAACATTGATTTCTCCAACTGCATATGTACTAGTTGTGTATCCTCCAGTAAAATAAGGATCTGCGTCAGGAGACAATGTTGTTGTGCTTGGTACAGCATCAAAAGTATACACATCACTTCCACTACCAGCGCTTGAATAGGAATATGACTTAGTGACAATTAAGCCACCAAAACTTGTAGGTCCTCTTAATATTTCAGAAAAAGTTCCTGCACTTAAAGAAGCAATTTGAGAAATACTACTTTTTTCAACATATGTTGGAGCATTAATTTGAACATTACCAAGGTTTAAGTCATTGGAGTCTAATAAATAACCAAGTTCTAATCGTTGAATATCATGACCATGACCATGTAAATCTAATAACATTCCAGAATCAAAATATGTTTCAACAGTATCAATTGCAGTTTGAATAAATGCATGATAAGCATTATATGCTTGTACTGCACCTAAATTTCCTTGTGCTGCTTCTACTATTTCTCGATTGGGATCTAATTTCGTTCTATGCAGATTGGAAACAATAACATGTGGGAATAATCCACCAGATCGTTGTACAAAGAAATATGCAAAACGTTCTGCAACTTTTTGGGCATTCATATCTCGTGTTGTAACTCCAGAAGTTCTATCTGGGATTGATGACGGAGTTAATGTACCATCATGTGCTACAGTAATAATAACAGGAGTATTGCCTGCAAGGTAATCAACATATCCTAATACATCTCCATAATGTTGTCCAGGAATGTATGCAACATTAGGAACTATTGCGTCTGGGGTTACTGCCTTATCACCACCACCACAACCTAAAATAAGGCATAAAATTATAATAATACTAATATGTTGATGCTTGATTTCCATCTAAATCTCCCCTTTTATCTGATGCTGTAATAAACTTACCATTTTTTAATTGTATTCCATGAGCACGTGCAATACCATACTCAACTAATTTAAGTCTATGATTTAATTTTTTTAATTCTTTTATAGTTTTTTCACTAATACTGTCTTTTTCATAAAAAACTTCATCTGGCAACCATTGTGAATGTGTTCTTGGAGTGTTAATAGCTTTATCAATTGTCAAATCATGATCTAAAACACTAATGATAGATTGGAGGACTGCTGTAATAATGCGTGAACCTCCTGCTGCTCCTAATGTAAGGATTCCTTCATTGTTGTTATTTACTACAACTGTTGGACTCATTGAGCTTAATGGTCTTTTAAATGGTTGTATTGCATTAGCAGGTGGAATACCTAATCCAATTAATCCAAATGCATTGCCAATTCCTGGTTTTGAAGAAAAATCATCCATTTCATTATTAAGAAAGAAGCCTGCACCATCAACAATTTTCTTATTACCATAACTCAAATTAATTGTTGTAGTAATGCCAGCTACATTTCCTGCTTTATCCATTACAGAATAATGGGTTGTTTCCATACTTTCTTTATTATTCCATGTGCCATGTGCAATTTCTATACTAGGAGTTGCATTCTTCATAGAAATTAACCCTAATCTTTCCGTAGCATATTCTTTAGAAGTAAGCATAGCAATAGGATTCTCCCAAAAATCCGGATCTCCTAAATGAGTAGCTCTATCAGCATATGCCAAGCGCTGTATTTCTGTTAAAAGATGTACAAATTCTGTTGAATTCCTTTTCATTGATTCTACATCAAAATTTTCAAGCATATTTAACATTTGTACTATAAGTATTCCTCCAGAACTTGGAGGTCCCATTGAAATAATCTTATAACCTTTATAGGTACCAATTATTGGTTCTCTATATACTGAATCATAATCTAATAAATCTTGTTTGGTAATTAATCCACCATTACCACTCATTTCTTCTATAATAAGATTTGCTGTTTCTCCTTCATAAAAACCTTTATTTCCTGATGTAGCAATACGTTTGAGTGTTTCTGCTAAATCTTTTTGTATAATAATATCACCTGGTTTCCATTCTTGCTCTTTAACAAAGATTTCTTTTGTTCCATCATCACTATTAAACTGTTTTCTATAATAATTAAAGCTTCGAGCAGTAGTTTTATTTAAAACAAATCCATTTTCTGCATAATTAATTGCAGGGGCTAAGATTTCCTGTAAAGAAAGATTTCCTGATCCATAGTCATTCAGAATTTTTAATAGACCATTTACTGTTCCTGGTACACCTGATGATTTATGCGATTCTAATGCAATAACTCTGTCATAGTCTCCATTTTCATTAAGAAACATGCTTTCATATGCTAGTTTTGGTGCTTTTTCTCTAAAATCTAAACTTATTGATTTTCCAGAAGCTGTATGAGCAACTAAAAAACCTCCTCCACCAATATTGCCATTAGCAGGAGAGGCTACAGCAAGTGTAAATCCAGTAGCTACAAGAGCATCAAATGCATTTCCTCCTTCTTTAAGAATATCAATGCCAACATCAGATGCAATTTTAGATGTAGAGGACACAGCACCTCTTGTATTGTCTCTTGATACTTCCCATGCTTGCCAAGTTATAAGAATAACAGGTAATACATATAATATCAAATTTTTATAGCTGTTTTTCATCGTTAGTTATTTGAAGATAATAAAAAGCCCCTGAAAAACAGAGGCCTTTTATTATTTTAATTCCTAAACGTTAGAGCTTATAAGCTCATATCTACACGAGCGTATAGATAACGTCCATTAAATCCAAAAGGACTATAACCAGAATGTTGGAATATTCCATTGAAACTATTTCTTTTAATAGTTTTGTCTGGGTATGTATCAAACGCATTGTTTACCCCTAGAGATAAACGTGTTTGACTAGATACCTGGAATGAATATTCAGCATCTACTGTCCATTTTGAAGAAAGAACTTGTTCTCTTTCTTCTGTCCCAGATGGAATTGTTACTTCACCCCAATTGTTCAATTTCACCATGTAGTTACATGTTGGTTTTTGAACCATTGCTGAGAATTGGAAAACATGGTCAGGACCAGAGTTTTCATATCTCACGGTGTTTGCACGTCCAAGAAGCACTTGACTTGTATAGTCTGCTAAATTGGAAGGAGTTTCAAGTTCTCCTTTATTGGTTACTTCAGTATCAGTGAAGTTCATTGCACTCTTAAGTAACAAATGCCCATTAGGGATATCAAAGTTTAGAGTAGAAACAATATCTAAACCATTAGTCTCAGTGTCAACTCCATTAAAGAACCATCTACCAGCTGCTGCTGCAATGTTTCTTTCTTGGAAGAATTGAACCATTCCTGAACCCTTAAAGGTTTCAGTAAGTCCAATACGATCTTCAACAGTAATCTTATACGCATCTACTGCTAGTGAAGCCATATCATTCTTCCATGTCATACCAGCTGCAAGATTTTGTGAAGTTTCTGGTTCAAGATTTTTTGCACCAAGAGCTATTGCTGGTTCGGTATCAACAGGGAATGTTCCTACTTCATAAGGTATTCCATCAATAAAGTTAGTTGCAATAGATGAGAAATACGCTTCTTGCAATGCAGGAGCTCTAAAGCCAGTGCTTAAAGAAGCTCTTAATGCTAAGTTTTCTTGTAATTCATATCTCATTGTAAGTTTACCGTTTATTGTGTTACCAAAGTCGCTATAGTCTTCTGCTCTAATTGCTACACCGACAAGAAGATTATCAAGTACGTCAGCTTCTGCGTCCATGTATATACTTAATGCATCTCTATCACGATCGCCTTCGTTTGCAGGAGCAAGTCCTGGTAAACATTGACAACCAACCGCAGCGCTTGAACCGGCACTTGGACCGTCTAATACATCAAATCCGCCGTCAGCATATCCTGCTTCTTCACCGGCTTCAATTGTATAATTTTCAGTACGCATTTCTAAACCGAATGCAAGATTTACTGGTCCAGCAAAACCTTCCATATCTACTACAGTTGTGAAATCAGCGTTTAGTGAAGTCTGTGAATAACTTAGTGTTCCTAAGTCAAAATCAGATTGTTGTCCTGCACTAGTACCATAAGTTGCGTTATGACTATCTTGCATTCCCCATGCAAAGTCATTGCCACCAGTGGTAACACTAATGTCATATGCGTAATCTCCAATTAGTCCTTTCATACCAGCTGCAAGAGAGCTGTCAGTTAATTCTGGACTAATCAATGGTAAGAACCCATCTGGATACCATGCGCGAAGAGTACGATTATCTTGAGCTCTTCTATAATAACAACCACTTTCTCCATTACGGGTATTAAATCCACCAAAAGTATAGAATGTTCCTTTTTCCATTGGGAAACTACCATTCCACATCATGCTTACTTGTTCAAATTCTCCACGACCAATACGATGATTCTCTCTATCGAAAGAAGCTTCTCTTGGATCTGGAGTTACTGTAGCTGATCCACTTTTAGTGAGTTGTCCGTTTGCGTCTGTACCAAAGTACTGCATTCTAGGATCTAGACCAGTACGGTTTGTACGTCCACCTTCACGGATTTGTCCACTTATGTAAAGATTTCCACCAAACATGCTTAAACCACTACCAGCATGTAAGATTAAATTTTTACCATCGGTTTTCTTAACAGTTTGCATTCCACTTCTAGCCCAGCCTCTATCACCAGTAAATGGTAAATAGCCTGATCCGTTGTGGCCTGGATCACTGTCCCAACCGTAAGTATCTTCAGATTGGCCTGCAATTAATGCTTCATCAGATCCATATCCTCTTTCAAAGAAAGAGTAACTTTGACCATATGTTACACTAACATCTGCGCCACCTGTTTCTTTTAAAATAATGTTAATTACACCGGCGATAGCATCAGAACCATATTTTGCTGCTGCACCATCACGCAATACTTCGATTTTCGCGATTGCGCTTGCTGGAATTGCATTTAAGTCAACTTGTGTTGAACCACGTCCAACAGAACCGTTAACATGCACTAGAGCACCTGAATGACGTCTTTTACCGTTTACCAGTACAAGAACATGACCTGGTGCCATGCCACGCAATGTAGCAGGTCTCATGTGATCTGAACCATCAGTAATGTAACTACGAGGAGCGTTATAAGACGGAACTAAAGCTTGCAACAATTGACTTGTTTCAGTCAATCCAGTTGCACGAATTTCAAGTTCTGTAATAACTTCCACAGGAACTGCTTGTTCGTCTGCATTTCTTTGGAAACGAGATCCAAGAACTGAGACTTCAGAACCAGCAACTGCACTAGATGATAGTGAAAAGTTTGCTGTTGCAGCGCCATCTACATTGACAGACACGCTTGAGGACCCATATCCGATATATGAAGCAGTTACAGTATAAGAACCGCTTGCTACACCGTCGACTGAATATGAACCGTCAGCTGCTGTTGCTGCACCCGATGATGTTCCTTCAACTACTACATTTGCACCATAAAGGGCATTGCCCCCTGAGTCAGTAACGGTACCTGATACTGAACCCTGTGCAAACACAAAGCCGGTCATCATAACAAGTGCTACCATATTAAATAGCTTTCTCATTGTTTTTCCTTTTTTTATGTACATATTTAAAATATTTGATTAGATACACCCTTAGTATCGAGCGCTCTAACCCTTAGTCCGTATAAGTTATTGTAAGACGAGCTGAATGTCAATATCTTAAAGAAACAGGCTTTTATCGTCTGCTTCTTAGTTTCATTAAGAGATTTAGAATTTCAATATAAAGCCAAATTAACGTAATCATTAGTCCAAAAGCGCCATACCATTCCATATATTTTGGAGCGCCTTGACTTGCACCCTGTTCAATAAAATCAAAATCTAGTACTAGATTCAAAGATGCAATACCAACGACAAAGACAGAGAATACAATACCCGTTAACCCATTTGCAAATAAAGGGCCCATGAACGAAACTTCAAATAAAGACAAAAGTATGTTTAGCATATATACAATAAAAATGCCAAATGTAGCTGCAAAAATTCCAAGTCTAAAATTATCTGTTACCGCAATAAGCTTGCTTTTATATAACATCAAAAGAGCAGCTAAAATGCCAAAAGTAAGACATATAGCTTGATTAGCAATTCCAGGATACATAGCATCAGCCCAGGCAGAAATTCCCCCCAAAAGCCCTCCTTCTAACAAGCAATATATTGGAACCGTATAAGGAGCTGCTTTCTTGTTAAAAATGGTGATTAATAAGAGAACAAAAGTGGAGATAATAATCGGTAAAAAATATATAAAAGATAATTCAAGATTATTCCAGGTATAAATAGCAGATGTCATTAAAAGCAACAAACTCAACGCTGTCTTATTAACAGTACCATCAATCGTCATTGGTTGTTCAGCAGATATATTTCTAGTGGATGAAAATGTTTTGCTATTAAGAGCTGGGTTTCCTGATCTCATAAACCCTTACTTTAAGAAATCACAGATTTTATTTTCGTCAATTCGAGTTTGTTTCATTGAATCTCGTTCCCGAATAGTAACGGTGTTATCCTCAAGGGTTTGATGATCAATTGTTATTCCAAAAGGAGTTCCTGCTTCATCTTGACGATAATAACGTTTTCCAATAGATCCTTGTTCGTCATATATACATGGATATTGTTTATTTAAATCACTAAAAATATTCATAGCTCTTTCTGGTAAATTATCCTTTTTAACAAGAGGACAGATAACAGCTTTATTCGGAGCTAATGCAAATGGAAGCTTTAATACCACTCGGTTATTTTCAGTATCTTCGAAGTAAGCATTGCATAGAACCATCAGAAATATCCTATTTAATCCAGCAGATGTTTCAATAATATAAGGATGATATTTTTTAT
>Ga0066857_10000659_pt1 | contig 13002 bp, 9 predicted proteins | sample ETNtaG_2_FD_65602 | JGI IMG/M metagenome (GOLD analysis project Ga0066857, IMG submission 65602) | Marine microbial and viral communities from oxygen minimum zone, Eastern Pacific Ocean - ETNP201406SV203 | ecosystem: Environmental > Aquatic > Marine > Oceanic | place: Pacific Ocean: Eastern...
GCTAATAGCAGTCACTGATTGTTTAGCAAAAGCATCAATCAACTCCCTTTGGTTAAATGGATCAAGAAAGCTGATGTGTATAGAGTTATGTTTTAACTGTTGAGTTTCTTCTATATTTGGAACATTGAGACGGCAAACAATGTCTGCACTGGAAAAAGCTTCGATACGATTTTTTATTATTTTAGCACCTGCCTTGAGATAAACATCATCATTTAAAGAAACTGTCTCCCCAATACCTTTTTCAACTAAAACATCAAACTCTAAAGACCTGAATTTTTGCACAATCAAGGGAACAATGGGTGTTCTTAATTCGTTATCAGGTTCTTTTGGAAAGAAGATTTTCATTCGTTAATAAGTTTTAGCTATATAGGTTCTGTGAGGAAGATATATTGACAAGATTAAGATGTCAAGATTGAAAAAAAATATAAGGTTTATGTTATTCTCAGCATTATGTTTACAAGGTTTGAAATGGAACGTTTTCAGTCCATCTATGAAAATGAGGTGGACTTTAATCTTAGTGACAGCGGTAATCACCCAATGTCTATTAATGATCTGCTTGATAAAGACGAAATCGAAAAGTTTTTATCAATGGAGATCTACTATGGCTATACACAGGGTGACCCTCGTTTGCTTGAGGTAATTAAAGACTGGTACCCCAACACCAATGAATCAAACATTCTGCTAACCAACGGCTCTGCTGAGGCTAATTTTATAATGGCTTGGACCCTAATTAAGCCTGGTGATGAGGTGGTTCTAGTGTTGCCAAATTATATGCAAGTGCCTGGTTTAGCCAAAAATTTTGGCGCTGAAATAAAAACCATAAATCTCAAAGAAGAATTAGATTGGCACCTTGATTTAAATGAGTTAGAGGAACTTGTTACCCCTAACACTAAATTAATTTCAATCTGCAATCCTAATAACCCAACTGGGGCGGTAATGACAGATGAAGAAATGACCGCCATCGCATCGATTGCAAGAACCAATGATGCCTATGTTCATTCAGATGAAGTTTATCGTGGCTCAGAGCTTGAAGGTAAAGAAACCAGAAGCTTTGTAGAGTTTTATGAAAAAGCGATTGTGTGCTGTGGGCTCTCGAAATCTTTTGCTCACCCGGGCCTAAGAATTGGATGGTTGGTTGCCAATGAAAAATTAATTGAAGAAATATGGGCTCATAAAGATTACACATCACTGTGTGCTTCTGTTTTATCTCAAGAAATAGCCATAAAAATTATGACAAAAAAAACTAGGGGATTAGTGTTATCAAGGTCTAGTGAAATGCTGAACAACAACCTAAATTTATTTCAATCCTGGTTGGATTCTCATGATGGATTATTTACATTCGTTCCACCACAAGCTGGAGGAATGGCATTTGTGGGTTATAAGATGAGTATTAACAGCATGGAACTTGCTCATAAACTAAGAACTGAGCAAAGCGTTTTAATTGTTCCTGGTGACTGTTACGGCATGGACGGTTATTTAAGATTTGGTATTGGTTCACATTCTGATTATTTATCACAAGGATTGGAATTAGTTAGCAATGGGATAAAGTCTATAGGGTGTTGAAACAATCAATACTAAATATTGCTATACAAACACCAGTTAAATCACTTTTTGATTATAGCGTAAACCCAGAATCTAAGATAAAACCACAAATTGGTCAACGAATCCAAGTGCCTTTTGGGAACAAAAAAAGGTTCGGGTTTATACATGATATTAGCTCCTCATCCAAGATAAGCAAGAGTAGATTAAAGCCTTTTATAGAAATTATTGATGAGACACCGATTATAGATAATGATACAAGAGAGCTAATTCAGTGGTGTTCTAATTACTACCATTATCCTATTGGCATGGTTTATTCAACTGTTGTTCCTAAGTATTTAAGGGAGTCTAAATACCCAAACAAAATTGAATATAAGGCTTTTGAGGCTGTAGCAGAAGAGAGAAAAATCTTAACTAATGTTCAAAAAAATGCCCTAAAAGAATCTGAAAAACACCTCAAAAATAATAACGCTCTTCTCCTTAATGGGATCACAGGAAGCGGGAAGACAGAAATATATATGCGGTTAATTGAACAAGAATTAGGCCTTGGTCATCAGGTGTTATTTCTTGTTCCAGAAATTGGTTTAACCCCACAAACCGCCAATGTTTTAACTGATCGTTTTGGTGATTTAGTTAATGTCATACACTCTGGGACTAGCCCCAAGGTTAGAGCATCTGTTTGGGTTGCTGCACAAAAAGGTCTTGCACAATTAGTCGTTGGGACAAGGTCAGCTATTTTTACTCCTTTTGCTTCACTGGGGGTTATTGTGGTTGATGAAGAACATGACCAATCCTATAAACAGCAAAACGGTTTAATGTACTCAGCTAGAGACCTTGCTGTAGTAAAAGCAAAAAAACTCAATGCAAAACTGCTTTTAGGTTCGGCCACACCATCATTTGAAAGCTTATTTAATGTAAAAAACAAAAAATACAATGCTGTTGAAATTAACAAAAGAGTGTTTTCAACGCCCTTGCCTGAAAACAAAATAATAGACCTGAGATTACACCCAATAACCAAAGGTCTAACCAAGCCACTAATTAAAGACATAACAGAACAAATTAACAAGAATAAACAAGTGTTAATCTTTTTAAACAGAAGGGGGTATGCCCCTCTAACCATGTGTGAAGAGTGTGGGTATATAGAAGAGTGCCCAAGATGTGACACCAGCTTAGTTTTGCATAAAACAATTAGCCTTCTAAAGTGTCATCATTGTTCATATCAAAAAACACAACCTCAATTGTGTAGCGAATGTGGCTCTAATAATGCAATTGTTGGCAAAGGAACACAGCAACTTGAAGAAGGTTTAAAAGAACAGTTTCCTAGTGAAAAAATATTACGCATAGATCGCGACACAACCAGATCCCAAAAAAAACGGGAACTTGCTATGGAGCTTGCACATTCAGGTAAGGTAAAAATTTTGATAGGCACCCAAATGTTAACAAAAGGTCATGATTTTCCAAATCTATCTATGGTGGCAATTATAAATGCTGACCAAGGCTTGTTTGGAAGCAATTTTAGAAGCAGCGAGTTGTTTGCCCAACATTATTTTCAAGCCTCTGGTAGAGCAGGCAGAAGAGATGAAAGGGGTCTAGTGGTGATTCAAACACACAACCCAAACCACCCTTTATTGCAAAACATTATCAACAATAACTATAACTCTTTTTTCGATGATTCTATTGAAGAAAGAATTAATCATTTATGGCCACCATTTTATGGTGCGGCCTTATTAAGGGCAGAGGCTGTTAACAAAAAAAAGGTGTTTGAACTTCTCTCTAAAATAAGCAGCTTTAGTGAAACACTAAAAAAGCATAAAACTTTATTTTTAGGGCCTGTTTCTTCGCCCATTGAAAAAAAACTAGGAAAATATAGGGGTCAAATATTACTATTGAATAAAAATAGAAAAACACTTCACTCCACGCTCAAGCAAGTAAGCTTATTTATTGAGAATAACGACATTGGTAAAGGCGTAAGGTGGGTTATTGATATAGACCCAATCGACATGTCTTAATTAGGTTTAAAGCAGGAACAAAAGATTGAAAGATAAGTTAAAAAAATTATTACAAAAAACGATTGCTTCAGAAAAAATCGTTGTTGGCAGCCGTCTTAAAAATCTTGAGATAGAAATCAGCAGATCGATCAAACCTGATCATGGTGATTTTTCATCTAACATTGCCTTAAAACTTAGTAAAAGGGTTGGCTTAAATCCTTTTCAACTTGCAACATCTATCTCTAGCTCTATAGACAAGCCAAGCTGGCTAAAAAAAACGGAGGTTGTACAACCAGGGTTTATTAATTTTTTTATTGGATCTGAGGTTAAAGCTGATGTTTTAATATCAATCATAGACAAACAAGGTGGCTTTGGGTCTCAAGACCCAGGCTCTAAAGAATCCATACTATTGGAGTTTGTTTCTTCAAACCCTACGGGGCCCCTCCATGTTGGCCATGGTCGTCACGCTGCTTTTGGTGATTCATTGGCAAACTTGTTAAAAAAAGCAGGTCATTTAGTTGAAACAGAATATTATATAAATGACGCTGGAAGACAAACTGATATCTTAGCGTTAAGTGTCTTAATTGAAGGTGTCAATCTATCTGGAAGTAAAATAACCCCTCCTAAGGCTTGTTATCAAGGTCGGTACATAAAAGACATAGCAAAATCTATTAACAAGAAACAACTTGTAAGTATAAACAACTTATCTTTAACCAAGACAGATACTAAAAATTTAGATGAAGACGAAGAAATAGATGTTTTAGTTTCAACAGCTAAAGACTCTATGGGGGGAGATGCTTTTGAGAAGGTGTCAGAACTTGTTTGTCAACATGTCTTACAAACAATCAAAAAAGACTTGAGTGATTTTGGTGTGGAATATGATCACTGGTTTTCAGAAAAGAGTATGATCAAAGCATCAACAATTAATAAAGTAGTAAAACATTTAGAGGGTACAGATTCTTTGGTAAAAAAAGATGGTGCGACCTGGCTGAAAACAACAAACTATGGAGACGATAAAGATAGGGTTATCATAAGAGAAGACGGTAGAAGCACTTATTTTGCTTCTGATATCGGGTACCATGCTGACAAGAAAGCCAGAGGTTTTGATAGGCTTATTAATATACTTGGGTCTGATCATCATGGCTATATCACCAGGCTTAAAGCAGGTCTTGCCTCAATGGAATACGAGCCCGGTGATTTAGAGGTGATACTCATGCAATTTGTAGCCCTTTTTAGGGGTAAAGAAAAGATACAAATGTCAACTCGCTCAGGCAATTTTGTTCCAATGAGAGACCTTTATGAAGAGGTGGGCATTGATGCTGCTAGATTTTTTTATGTTAGCAGATCAAATGAACAACATTTAGATTTTGATCTCGCCTTAGCAACACAACAAAACAATCAAAACCCCGTCTACTATATTCAATATGCAAACGCTAGGATATGTAGTGTTATCCAAGAAATAAAAAACAAAGGGTTTAAAAACAACCCTGCGCTTGGCAAAAAAAATCTAGGCAGCCTTAACAACAAGCATGAGTTAGAGCTGATATCTTTGCTGCAAAACTACCCAGATGTTATTAGTCAAGCAGCTGAAAAAAGGTCTGTGCACCAACTATCCAATTACCTGAAAGACCTTGCTCAGGTTTTTCATTCATATTATGGAGTACAAAAATTTGTTGTTAGTGATGATGAAATAAGAAACCCAATGATTTTACTGCTCCAATGTGTGTCCATTGTTATTGTTGATGGGTTAAAAATACTTGGGGTCTCAGCCCCAAAAAAAATGTAGGCTTATTTCTTTTTGTATTGAATTCCAAGTGATTGAAGTTTTCTATAAAGGTTTGTTCGCTCCATATCGACCCTGCGTGCAAGTTCACTTATTTTTCCACCGACCAACTCTAACTGTCTTGTAAGGAACGCTCTTTCAAATTGTTTTTTAGCCTCTTTCATGCTTAGTGTCATAACAGTGCTTTCAATCAATAAATTTCCTTTGGGGCCTTGTAGAGTTAGTGTTTCCTCAATCTCCTCGACATTGATTATTTCTTTATCTTTTCTCACTAAAAGCGCATGGACCATATCGATTAGCTGTTGTAGATTTCCCGGCCACGAATACTTGGTCAGCATGTTTTGTGCAGCTAAGCTAAACCTCCTGTACGTAAGGTCTTCATGCTGTATAAAATACTGAACACAAACATCTGATAACTCTGGAATATCATGGAGATAGCGCCTTAAAGGAGGTATATTAATTGTTTGATTGTTGGTGGACTGAAGCCCTTCGATTAACTCTTTGTTAGTTAAACTTATATAGTAATTTAAACCCCTTTCTTTATTCTTTTTTAGTATTGATTTAACTATTGTTTGTTCTGATAGATCCAATAAATGAAGTCCTTCAAAAAAAATACCTGCATTTGATAGTTTATTAATCTGCTGTATTAGTTGATGCTCAAACTCTTCCTCATCTTTAAAATCAACGTTAAACAGGTTTAGCTGAAAAACATAAAAATTAGAGTAGCTATTGAATTGTTTAAAATGAAGATATTTAGCCCAAGCCTCTTTTTCTGTGCCCTCTTCTCCAATTAGAAACGTGATGTCTGCTTTAGTTATATCAACGATTGTAGCTCTAAAAATATCAGAGAATTTTTTATTATTATTGATTATGTAACTCAAGATGTCGGCAGACTCTTCTTGGTTTTGTTCAGAAAAAACCTTATCAATAGCGCCAAACAAATTCTCTATTGATATTGGTTTTTCTATAAAATCAGCTGCTCCAAGCTTGGTAGCCTTTATTGCTGTCTCTATTGTTGCGTGACCTGAAATCATGATCACAGGAAATTGTTTGCTTTGGTCTTTAGCCCATTCTTTTAACAACGTTATTCCGTCTTCTTTCGGCATCCATATATCTAAAAACACCAAATCAGGTGTGTGCTTTATTAGAAGCTGCCTAGCTTCATTAGCAGATGAAGCAACTATAGACTTATAGCCTTCTTCAACCAGAATGTCGTTGATAATATTTCTAATCTCTATTTCATCATCTACAACCATTATTAATTTTTGTTTTTTATTCATTTGGTCGGTCCTTTTTGGGTTGCAACAAAGGCAATATAATTATTACAGAGGCTCCTTGTGCTTTTTTATTTGTTAGCTCTATGTGGCCCATATGTTCTTCAATAATATGCTTTACGATCGCTAAGCCCAGGCCCTTGCCTTTGGTTTTAGTGGTAACATAAGGTTCAAACGCATTGCCTACTATATCAGGCTCAAAACCTTGTCCATTGTCGCTTATTATTAACTCTATACAGGCTTCATTGTTGATTTTTAAATTGCTAGTTTTAATATTTATTATTGGTGAAGCGGCATCCACAGTTGCATCAAGTGCATTTTTTATTAGGTTATTAAAAACTTGTCTAAGTTTTTGCTCATCAGCTTGAACGACGCACTCTTCAGAATGAAAACTTAGTTTAAATATTTTTTTATTGTCTCTTTTTGAATACAGGCTTATAGACTCTTTAATTACATTTATGATGTTAAAGTTTTCTATTGTTAATGTCGGTTCTTCAGCAAACTCACCAAATGCATTTACCATTCCCCTTAAAACCTTAACCTGATTTACTATAGTTTCTGTTGAGTGTGTGATGAAATCTAAATCCTCACCTTTAAATACTGAAGCATATCTTTTTTTGATTCGCTCAGCCGAGAGTTGAATTGGGGTTAAAGGGTTATTAATTTCATGTGCCATTCTTTTAGCAACATCACTCCAAGCAGCTTCTTTCTGGGCTTGCATAAAAGACTGGACAAGGGTGGTGATTTCATCTGCTTCATCTTTAGCTTCGGGTAGTCTAATTTTATTTTTAGCTGCTCCTGTTTGTTTCTCAAGTGCTTCTATAGGTTTTACTAATCTTTCAGCAAACTCTATAGACCCATAAATTGCTAATAATAATGCCAACAAAACAACAATAGCTAAAGTTAAAATATAGCTGTATTGGATTGGGGTTTTCATAAAGCTTAGAGTTCCATATCGAGCATATGTTTCTTCAACAGAGTCAGCCATCATGCTTAACCTTGGGTCAACACTGAAGAATGCTTGCAAATACAGTTGCTTTTGGTTTGAGGAAAAGCTTAACACCGGGACCAAAACACGAATAAGATAAGAACCATTAGGGGTTGAGTCTAAGCTAGTCCAGGACTGCTTAAGATTAGCCTGCTCAATCTCTAGGCGTGTTGGCATCCTTGGGTTAAGCCGATTAATTTGATTAGAGCTAGAGGACAAAACTAGGAGGTCTGAGTCTAAAACAACTAACTGTTCTGCATTGGATGTTTTAACCAATTGTTGTAGTTGTTGGTCAATGTCCTCTATGCCTGTTAACTCTAGAGCTATATTTGAGGTTTCAAACAACCCTTGCTGTATTTTCTCATCAAGAGCAGATCTTCCAAGCATTAATGCGTTATTTAGCCCTTGCTCCACATCTGCATCAGACCAAACACTGATTCCTTTATTCATAAAACTAATAGCAAAAAAGAAAAGAACAATTGCTGGAACGATTGCCAAACCTCCAAACGCTAAAGCCATTCTTAAACGAAGCTTTGCTCCTAATTTATTTTGCTTATAATCCACAATGAGTTTTTTAGCGCTCAAAGACACAAAAAAAAGAAAGATTATAAAGGAAATAATATTAACCGCTATTAATGGGAATTGTATTTTATTGAGCTCGTTGGGGTTATCTGCTGAAAACATAAGCGCCAACAATGAGAGGGTGCTTAAAAAAATAAGAGAAAATATTATTTTCTTGGTTGTTCTAGGGTTTAGTTGAATAATTGCCATTGTATTTGCTCTAAATCTGAATCAAGACTCTCCCTCCAAAAAGAAATTGTTTTCATCCATTGAGATACGTCTCTTGCCCTAAGGTTAGAATTTAAAAACACTCTGTAGTTTGCCTCGAGAGACAATAATGAGTCATCAACTAAAGGCAGTTTTTTGATGTTACTTAAATAACCACTTACCTCCTTAATTGTCGACATTGAGGCTTGCCTGCCAGTATTGTTATTGGTCACCGAGTAACGTCTTGTAAAAGCATTAAATTCAATTGTATAAGTTTGTGTTAATGCTCCAATACTTCTGTCTGGCCGCCAATTTCTAACATTTATAATTTCGAATCTTAGCTCTAAATTAAATACTATGCCGGACTCTAAAGCTTTTATTTGCTCTTTTTCAAAACTTAAAGGCAACTCAATATCGCTATAATAAACCCCTGCATCAAGATAAGAAGATCCTTTGCCGGCTTCTGCGTTTACCGTCATTGATAAACCAAAAAAAAGGTTGGCTACCAGAAAAATAGATCTTATTTTAATGCTATTCATAACTAGTTAAGTGTTTTATTTAAAATGTTAAACCCTTTCCCAAAATCCCCTCCACTTATGGCTTTTTTACCTTCTAATTGGATTGTTTTTATTAACAAACTACCCTTACCTGTTGAAACCACTATGCCGTTATCATCACAATCAAGCACAACACCTGGTTCACTATGGGTGTTTGTTTCTGTAGACACTTCGGCTTCCCAAATTCTTATGTAACGGCCATCAATGTAAGTGAATGCTACAGGCCATGGATTATAGGCTCTTATTTGTTGGTCAATACTCTCTGCTTTTTTTTGCCAACTAATTTTACCGTCCTGTTTTGTGATCTTCTGAGAAATTGTTGCTTTATCATGGTTTTGGTCTTTGGCTCTTAATTTGCCCTCCAATATTTTTTCTAATGATGTTGTCAATATATTGGCTGCTAATAGCGAGAGTTTTTCGGTCAGGCCTTCTGAGTTATCTTTTTTATCAATTTGTAACTCTTTTGAAATAAAAACAGGGCCTTCATCTAAAGATGGCGTCATTCTCATAATTGAGACGCCTGTTGTTTTATCCCCATTTAATATTGCAGACTGGATTGGTGAGGCGCCCCTCCATAAAGGCAGTAATGATGGGTGAATATTTAAAACATCATGACTAAATAAATTAAGGATTTTTTTTGGTATTGTTTGCCCATAAGAAGCGGTTAGCAGAACATTGGGCGATAAACCTACAATATCTTGCTCAACGCTTTGCTCTTTGAGTGACTCATAAGAAAAAACCTCTAAGCCCATATCAAGAGCTGTTCCCATAAGCGGGTTAGCCTTATGTTCTAAACCCCTGCCTTGCTGCTTTTTTGGTTGTGTTAAAACACTAACTGATTTGAAACCAAGTTCCAGAATTGCTTCAAGCGGGTGTAATGAAAACAAAGAAGACCCAGCAAAGATAATGTTTTGTTGAGACATCATTGTTGTAGCTCCACCCTAAACAATGCTTACTGTAGTCCCTTGTGGGCTTTGGTTGTTTGATTGTTTTTTTTGTTTTGCAATTTGCTTTCTTAGTCTCTGTAGTTTAATGCTTGGTACATAGTCAATAAAAAGTTTCCCGTCTAAATGATCAATTTCATGTTGGATGCAAATTGACAGCAAATCGTTTGCCTCTATATTAATTTCCGCTCCATCAAGGTTTTGAGCTAATAAGCTAATTGTCTCATGTCTCTTAACTGTGGTCCGAATCTCAGGCACAGAAAGGCACCCTTCATTACTTTCTACATTGCCTTTGAATGAACTTAGTTTTGGGTTAACAAAGATTAAAGGACTGTTTCTGTCTTCACTAATGTCTATAACAATCATTCTAATTGGGTGGTTAATCTGTGGGGCAGCTAGCCCAATTCCTTTGGACTCATACATAACCCTCAACATACTCTCCGATAAAGCTGTTAGTCCTGCATCAAACCTCTTTACGGGTTTTGATACCTTTCTTAACCTTTCATCTGGAAACTGTAACAACTCCAAATCTTGTTCCATTTGCTCTATCCTCAATTTTAAAGTGAAAAAAAACGGGAGAAATATAATATCATGATGTTGTTGTTTTTTTCCAAAACATCTGTTTAGAGTATTACTTTTATTTGAAGAAAAAAGAATTTGACCTTGGTGATCTTTTCATACATCCTCAAACTATAAACTACTTTCTATCAAATGAATCAAAACCTGAAAGAAGACTTCCTAGACGTACTGCTTTATCTTTTTGAGTACTACTCAGAAGATCCAGTGAGGGAAACAGGAAGCAATTTTGAGATAAAAAAACACCTTAAGGGCGCTGGCTTTGAAGATGATGTTATCAATCATGCAATGGACTGGGTAGCAATCTTTAAAGGCCCCACTGATAGCGCTGAGATCACAATCCCTCAGTCATTATCCGTTAGGATTTTTTCAAATGAGGAAAAATCTTTGTTGGATGATGAGTGTCAAAATTACATTATCAGGTTAGAAAAATTTGGCTTGTTAACCCCCCAAAAAAGAGAATTATTAATTGATAAACTTACCTCAATAGGGTTTGAACCAATGGATATTGAGGTTGTTAAAGCGCTTAGTATTTTAATGTTGTTCCAAGAGCCTTCTGTCGAGGTTAAGCTCCATGCGTATGATGGAGATGACATGCTTGATAAACCAAAAACATTGAATTAATAAATCTTTTGTATTTATAATCACAGCCTCGTGGACTAGTTCCATTATTAGAAACAATTATTTATATGAATAAACTCGTCATAGTTGAGTCGCCAGCAAAGGCAAAAACAATTGAGAAGTATTTGGGCGAAGGTTACCAAGTATTGCCAACCATTGGTCACATCAGAGAGCTTCCTAAAAAAGATGCTATAGACCCCCTCAATGACTATGCTATGAACTATATTATTAGCCCCGGCAAAGAGGCTGCTGTAAAAAAAATTAAATCCTGCGCAAAAAGTTGTGAAGAAATTATTTTGGCAACTGACCCCGATAGAGAGGGAGAAGCAATAGCTTGGCATGTGGCTGACATACTAACATCAGGTAAAAACTCTCCTGCAAACAATAAAAAAATAAGTCGTGCTGTTTTTTATGAAATAAGCAAAGAAGCTGTTAACAATGCTGTTTCTAACCCTGGTGAGATTGCTATGGATCTTGTTTTATCACAAGAAACAAGAAGAGCTCTGGATAGACATTTTGGGTTTACGCTGTCTCCACTATTATGGAGGCTCTTTCCAAGCAATAACCACTCAGCTGGTCGCGTACAAAGCCCCGCTCTTAGAATGATTGTTGAAAGAGAAGGAGAAATAGAGGCTTTTGTTCCTCAAGAATACTGGACTATTTCTGCTGAGTTGATGGCTGCCACTATATTTACTGCAAAATTATCTAGGCTTAATGGTGAGCCTTTAAAGAAATTTACTTTGTCTTCACGGTCAATGGTGGAAGAAATAACAAAAAAAATAGAATCGGCTTCAGCTGAAGGTCTTTTAACAAGCAGTATTGAAAAAAAGAAGATTAAGCGCTCGCCTAAATCACCACTAAGAACCTCTGTCCTACAACAACAAGCATCTAATAAATTTGGGCTTACCCCCAAGAGAACAATGCAAATAGCTCAATCTTTGTATGCAAGAGAAGGTGGGGGGCTAATTACCTACATAAGAACAGATTCAATAGAAATAGATGAAGGAAAACTTCCAAGCATCAGAAAAAAAGTTGTTGACCTGTATGGCGAAGAATACTTAGAAAGCAGAAAGTTTAAAAATAAAAAAGAGTCAAAAAATATCCAGGAAGCACACGGGGCCATTACCCCTGTTGATATCAGTGTGCTGCCTGGTGACACAAAAGAGCTATTAAATGGTGATGAGCAAAAAATATACCGTTTAATTTGGGAGCGCACCATTGCTTCCCAAATGAAAGATGCTGTATTTGAAAGAACCTCTGTTGAGTTTGTTCCTAAAAAAGAGAGCAGTTTGGCTACTTTTTTGTTTTCAGACCAGCAACTTATTTTTCCTGGCTACCTTTCAGCAACTAATGAAGGGGTTACAGACAACCCACCGCTAAACATAAAAGAAGAAAGCTTGGTTGATTTAAAAAGTATCAATAAAGATCAGCATTTTACAGATCCCCCACCAAGATATAACGATGCCAGCATGATCAAAACATTAGAAGAAAAAGGTATAGGCCGGCCATCAACTTATGCTGATATTTTGTCTAAATTGACTGATAGATCATATATTTTACTTAAACAAAAGAGATATGAGCCCTCTGATATGGGGCGGTTGGTGAGCAATTTTTTAAATAAAAGTTTTTGTGATTATGTGAGTGATGCGTTTACATCACAAATGGAAAACAACTTGGACGCTATTTCCAATGGACAAAAAACAAAAAAAGCAGTTCTTGATGAGTTTTGGGAACCCTTAATCAATGGAGTCTCAGTAGTAAGCGAAACCATCACCAGAAAAGATGTAAACCCACAACGCTATCTAGGAGACCACCCAGAGTTAGTTAGGCCAATTTTTGCAAGAATGACAAAAAATGGGCCAGCGGTTCAAATGGGGGACATGGATAGCGGGGAAAAGCTTGAGTGGGCTGCTTTAAAAGAAGGGCAATCATTGTTTGTTGTTAACCTTGAAGACGCGTGTGAG
>Ga0066857_10000674_pt1 | contig 12851 bp, 10 predicted proteins | sample ETNtaG_2_FD_65602 | JGI IMG/M metagenome (GOLD analysis project Ga0066857, IMG submission 65602) | Marine microbial and viral communities from oxygen minimum zone, Eastern Pacific Ocean - ETNP201406SV203 | ecosystem: Environmental > Aquatic > Marine > Oceanic | place: Pacific Ocean: Eastern...
GCTCCGGCGGCGACGGCTGCTTTGGTCAGGGTGGGAATAAATTCCCGGGCACCGCCGGTCTTGCTACCGCCGCTTCCCGGCATCTGGGCGCTGTGGGTAGCATCAAAGACCACCGGGTAGTCCGTTTCCTTCATGACTGGGATGGAACGCATATCAGAAACCAAGCTTTCATAACCAAAAGTAGTACCTCGATCTGTCAATAAAATTTTCTTACTACCAGCAGTTTCCAATTTTTCAACGATGCTACGCACTTTCCAAGGAGATAAGAACTGTCCTTTTTTTACATTTACGGTTCTTCCTGTTTTTGCCGCAGCTTCAACAAGGTCTGTCTGACGACAAAGAAAGGCCGGAATCTGGAGAATGTCAGCTACTTCAGCCACAGCAGTTGCCTGTTCCGGATAGTGAATATCCGTCAGCACGGGGATTCCAACAGCTTCTTTTACTGCAGCCAATATAGACAACCCTTCATCCATGCCTGGTCCCCGGAAGGAATCTCCGGAAGTACGGTTAGCTTTATCAAAAGAGCTCTTGAACACTAATGATACGCCGACTTTGGAGCATACATTTGCGATGGCATCCGCCATGGACAGGGAATGGTCCCTGCTTTCAATGACGCACGGACCGGCAATGATGGGCAGGCCTTCTCCTCCAAAGGAGACGCCGCCCGCATTTACAATATTAGACATGGTCGGATTTTAAATGATATTGTACTGCTGCGCCAACAAAATCCCGAAAGAGGGGATGGGCGGCGCTGACCCTGCTTTTCAGCTCCGGGTGGAATTGACCGGTCACAAACCAGGGATGGTCTTTAAGCTCGATCATTTCCACCAAATTCAATTCATTATTCACCCCGGAGAATATCAAACCGTTGTTCTCCAGCTTGGCCCGGTAGCGGTTATTCACTTCCCAGCGGTGACGGTGGCGTTCGGAAATATGTTTCTTCTGGTAGGCTTTGTAGGCTTTGGTCCCGGGTTTGAGTTCACAATTGTAAGTTCCAAGGCGCATTGTGCCGCCCTTGCGTTTGATGGCCCGCTGGGATTCCATGAGGGCAATGACGGGGTATTTCGTCCTGCGGTTGAATTCAGTACTGTTGGCACCGTCTAACTTACATACGTGACGGGCAAAATCGATTACAGCACACTGGAGGCCAAGGCAGATCCCCAAAAATGGAATGTTATTTTCACGGGCATATTTACTGGTGAGGATCTTGCCTTCCGAACCCCTTGAACCAAATCCTCCCGGGATCAAGATACCGTTAATATTTTTAAATGCTTTCGCTGCATCTTCATCATTGAAAATATTTTCCGTATTCACCCATTGTACATTCACACTGGCTTCATTTTCAACACCGGAATGGATAAAGGCTTCCAGGATACTCTTATAAGCATCGGGGAGTTCGGTATATTTCCCGCACATGGCAATATTGACCCTATGCTTGGGATTCTTGAATCTGTGGATGAATTTTTCCAAATACTCAATATCCGGTTTAGAAGTCCACTCCAACCTGTCCATAATAATCTGTCCCATTTTCTGGCGGTGCAGTTCCAACGGCACTTCATAGATACTGGGAACATCCAGCCCTTCAATGACGTGTTCCCTGTCCACATTCCCAAAGAGTGCCAGTTTGTCTTTTACGCTTTTGGTCAGTTTTCGGTCTGTCCTACAAAAAATAATATCCGGAGTTAATCCGATCTCCCGCAGTTTCATGACCGAGTGCTGGGTCGGTTTGGTTTTCAATTCTTCGCTTGCCTGGATGTAAGGAACTAATGTCACATGGATGAGCACATGATTCCGATACCCTACTTCAAGTGATAGCTGACGTATCGCTTCCAGGAATGGTAAACTTTCAATATCACCCACCGTGCCGCCAACTTCACAGATGACAACATCATATTTCCGAGGTTTATTCACAGCACGGATACGGTTGATAATTTCATCTGTGATATGGGGGATGACCTGGATCGTTGCCCCTAAATAATCCCCTTTACGTTCCCGATCCAGAACTGTGCTGTATATCTGTCCTGTCGTTGCATTGTTGTTCTTGCTCATATCCACATCAATAAAGCGCTCGTAATGGCCAAGGTCCAGGTCTGTTTCAGAACCGTCATCCAATACAAAGACCTCGCCGTGCTGATAGGGATTCATGGTGCCGGGATCCACGTTTAAATAAGGATCCAGCTTAATGATGGATACTTTCAAACCGGCGCTTTTCAATAAATAACCGATGGAAGCAGCAGCAATGCCTTTTCCCAGTCCGGAAATGACTCCGCCAAGTACGAATATATATTTTGTCTGTTTAGCCATGGGCCTTTACAAACGCATCTAAATCTTCTTTAGTATCGATCCCTCTCCCGGAATATGCTGTCATGAGCACATGTATCGGCAGGCCATTATCCAGTATTCTCAATTGCTCAAGCCGGTGCTGCTTTTCATTTTCCGTCTGGGACATATTAGTGTATTTCATCAATGCCTGTTTGCGAAACGCATACATACCTATATGCCTGTAGTACCCGCCCATTTCATACTGCCGCGGTTCCCTCCTAAATGCCAGGGCAATATTGTTCTGATCCACCAACACTTTAACCACATTAGAATCTAATTCATCCTCAACAGAAATGTCAGTTGAAGCTGGAGTCGCCATGAAAACATGCGGTGTTTCAAATGTTCCCACAAGATCATCAATCAGCTTTGGATCTATCGCCGGTTCATCACCTTGGATATTCACCACCACATCTGCATCAATGTCCCGCGCAACTTCTGCCACCCGGTCCGTTCCTGATTTATGATCTGAAAAAGTCATGACCGTATTAACCTTGAATGGCTGCAAAGCTTCTTCTGTAATTTCACTGTCAATGGCTACAAAGACCTCATCGAGCGTTTCTGCCTGTTGTGCTTTTTCATAGACATGCACCACCAGAGGTTTATCATTAATGGGGGCAAGTATTTTTCTGGGGAGTCTGGTTGAATGTAGCCGGGCCGGGATGACACCGACATTCACGAGGGTAAAACCAATCTATTGAGGGGACACGTTTCCACCGGGATCAAATTGTTCGTCTTAATAATGTTCTGTTTGGGCATAAACCGGCGAAAAACTTGGCGGGAAATTAAGACTGTGTACTTGACATAAAAGACAGAAAATTTATTCGAATCGTAAAGATTCTATAGGATCCAGATTTGCTGCCCGCCAGGCAGGGTAAATACCAAATCCTATTCCAATCAATGAACATACAACCAGGCCATAAACCACCCAGTCCATGGGGATTACAGCAGGTATATTCATGAACATGGCCACGGCATTCCCTCCAATGACGCCCAGTAATACACCAACAATACCTCCAATTTCGCTCAGGAAAACAGCTTCGGATAAAAATTGCGTTATGATATCACGCCGCTTGGCGCCAATGGCTTTGCGAATACCAATCTCTTTGATCCGTTCTGTCACGGACACCAGCATAATATTCATGATGCCGATCCCAGCCACCAGTAAAGCGATGATACTGATGACGAATGCAAATACTTTCACGCCACCGGTGAACGATCCAAATGTATCCAGGAGCTGCGCGTTCGAAACCACCTCAAAATTATTTTCATCGCTGGGAGGAACTTTACGAATGGCCCGCATGATACCAATCGCCTCATCCAGTGTTTTATCATATAATTCGGGCGATGGTGATTCAATGGTGATCAACAAGCTGGTACGGCTATGGGCAAAATTGTGGAGATATGTTGATATGGGAATGATGACATAATTATCCTGGCTTTCACCAAAAGAAGATCCTTTTCGTTCCGCTATTCCCACCACCAAAAAGCTGATGCCATCAATAGTGATATGTTTCCCGATTGGGTACTCGAACGGGAAAAGCTGATCCAAAGCATCTCCTCCAAGTACTACAACGTTTCGTCCATAATGAACATCATTATTGGTAATATTTCGCCCTTCATCAATGGACGTGTTATAGGTCCTGGAAGTCCACTCATCTCCCGCATATATCCTCACATTTTTTTTTGCCTGGTTATCTCCATATTTGATGGTTTTGCCCCAGGCATCATCCCCCACGCTGACAAAGGAAGCTGTTTTTACCCTTTCCTTGAGTTTTTCATATTGGTCCAATGTTATATTTTTCCGCTTGGCATATTTTTCCCATGACCCATGTCCTCCTAGGTGTATGACAGGGAATTTTTGGAATGAAAACGTATTGGTCCCAAATACATTCAAGCCGGATTGTATTGATGACTCCATTGTTGTTATTGCTGTCATGACGCCAATCACGGAAAAGACGCCAATGGTAATGCCCAGTAATGTCAATGAAGAACGGAGTTTATTCTGGCGAATGGACTGCAGGGCCATGATCAGGCTTTCCTTCAGCGTATTTTTAAAATGACCTTTCTTCTGCATTATTCGAATTTCTTAATCTGAATTCCTAATCTGATTTCCACTCATTCATAGCGCAACGCCTCAATAGGATCAAGCCTGGCCGCACGGAAAGAAGGGGCTAGCCCTGCTATTAAACCAACAACTGAACTCAACACCAGTGCAGTGATAGCCAAAGAAACTGGCAGTGTCGAAGGAAAAATATATTTATCAATTAAAATACTGCCGCCCAAAGCCATGACCATACCTACAAAACCGCCAAATAGACAAATAAGTAATGCTTCAAACAAAAATTGTCTCATAATACTGGAAGGTGTGGCTCCAATTGCCTTTCGTACTCCAATCTCTCTGGTCCTTTCTTTCACAGACACGAACATAATATTCATGATACCAATGCCACCTACAACAAGAGACAAAACGGTGATAAAAATTCCTGTCCCGCCAATGGCTATTTTCATGGTCTGATATTGTTGCCGAAAGGCATCTTGTTGATTGATAGCAAAATCATTTTTTTCTTCGGGATGGAGACCACGCAGATTGCGCATAATGGCTGTGATTTCATCCTTCGCATCTGCAATATGGTTTTCATCCACTTTAATATCCAGGCGCATCCAGCCGCGCCTTGAAAATAATCGCTGGTATGTCCCCAAGGGGATCAAAGCTCGATTATCCATGCTGAATAAGCCTAAAAATTTGCCCTGCTTTTCTGTTACACCCACTACACGGAATACATAATTTCCAATTTTTACCTTTTCACCAATGGGGTTTTCATTTTCAAAAAGTGCATTGGCTACATCGTAACCGATAACAATTACGCGCGTACCGCTCCTATCCTCGCCTTCAGTAAAAAATCGTCCTGATTCAATATTCAAAAATGCCGTTTGCATATATTCCGGTGTAGTGCCGGCAATATTAATACCCATGGCCATTTCATCCTCGCGGGTGATATTGACAGTACGCATGGTCACCGGGGCAGCTGCTTTGACGTATTTGCTTTGGGATTTCAGTTTTTCAACGTAAGCCACTTTGAGGTCTGGTCGATTGCGGATCTCCCACCACTCCTGTTCACCGAACCATTCATGTTTAGCTATATATAATACATCCCTCCCCAAGAATGACATGCTCTTTTCAAAGGAGCGGTCCAAGCCGGATATGAGCGTACCCATAAGCGTCACCGCCAGGATACCAATAATAATGCCCAGTGTTGTTAAAGCCGCCCGCAGCTTATTGCCCCAGATAGCACTCAAGGCCATGCGCAGGGATTCAATATAAGCAAACATGATCAGGCAGTCGCTTTTTGCTTACGCGGTTTTTTGCGTGCTTTTGACTTATGATTTACAATGTCTTCCTCAATGCAGCCATCTAGGATATGAATCGTGCGGTGGGCATGCTTGGCAATATAGGCTTCGTGAGTAACCAAGATAATCGTGTTTCCTTCTTTGAATAGTGCATCAAAAACTTCCATGATTTCCCCACCACTTTTTGAGTCCAGGTTTCCGGTTGGTTCATCAGCCAAAATGATGGATGGATTGGTTGCCAAGGCCCTGGCAATAGCTACACGCTGGCGCTGGCCGCCTGATAGTTCATTGGGTTTATGGTGCATGCGGTCAGTCAAGTCAACTTTTTCTAAAGCTATTTTTGCATGTTCCAAACGCTCATCCCTGGGAATATTTGCATACACAAGGGGCAGTTCAACATTTCTCAAGGCAGTGAGCTTCGGTAATAAGTTGAAGGTTTGGAATACAAAACCAATTTTGCGATTACGTATGGAAGCCAATTGATTGTCATCCATCTCATGGACCTGTTCACCCTCAAATTCATAGGTACCTTCTGTTGGGGTATCCAAACAGCCGATCATATTCATCATGGTGGATTTTCCTGACCCCGAGGGACCCATGATGGAAATATATTCATTATGATTTATAACCAGATCTACACCATCCAACGCTTTTACGATTTCTCCGCCTACGTCGTAATAACGTTTTAATCCGCTCAGTTTTATAAGGTCAGCCATAGATTTTATTGCTCATCTTCAAGCTTGACTTCTTTATTGTGTTTTAGATCACGGCTGATGGCCTTGTAGCTGCCGCTGACGACTTTTTCACCTGCATCAAGCCCGCTGACTATCTCATAATGAGTTTCACTGCTGATACCGACTTTCACTGGTTTGGCAATAGCAAATGGCCCGTTTTTACCCTTAATTTCCTTGCCATCAGCAGGCTCATTCTGGACCACAAAAACCAGTTCAATCATTTCCTTTTTATTGTTACCGCTTCTGTATTTTTTATCTTCATCTTCTTCAACATTTTCTTCTTTTTCATCAATCTCTTTGTCATAACCTTCCGGGCGGACGGTTAAACTCTGAATTGGAATGGTTAATACATCGTTGCGTATATCGGTAATAATATTTGTATTGGCACTCATACCCGACCGGATCTGGGGATGTGAATGTAGCATGCGGATCTTCACCTTGAAATTGGTCACTTGCTCCTGGGTACCAAAGTTGGAGGTCTCTGCCACATGGGCAATTTCGCTGACAACACCATAGAGCATGGTATCTTGAAATGCGTCCACTTCAATCTCTGTTGTATCACCTATGGCTATATGCACCACGTCATTTTCATTTACATCTATTTCTACTTCCAATTTGGTCAGGTCAGCAATGGTCATAAGCGTCGCTGCCTGGAACATGCTTCCTACGGCCATTTCACCTATTTCAATATTGATCCTGGTCACGATACCATCAGATGGTGCTGTCATTTTCAATTTAGATAATTCATCCTCTCTGGAAGAAAGTGCTGCCTTAGCCTGTTTCAGTTGGTTCACATTCAATTCATATTGTGCAGTGATTGATTCAAGTTCTTGTTCAGAGATCAGTTTCTGAGCATATAATGATTCCATTCGTTTTTTTTGAGCTGATACCTGTTTTAAACTGGCTTTAGCAGAATTCACAGATGAGGTCGCTTGCTCTACAGTTGCTAAATGTTGTTTTGCATCTAATGTAATCAGTAATTGTCCAGCTTGTACCCGGTCCCCTTCTTTAACTGTTATATCTGTTACCCACGCAGATGTTGTGGCACTGATTTTTATTTCTTTAATGGGCTGGATCTTACCGCTGGCGTTTACTTTCCTGATCACCGTCCCTTTCTGCACTTCTTCAACCTCTACTTTTACTGCACTATCATCCGCTTTAAATACATTAGCTAATATGATAATGACCAGTAGTGTAACTACTCCACCGATTAATAATAATTTTTTCTTATTCTTTTTCTTTGACAAAAGAAACTCCTTAATTTATCTGTAATCTTGATCAAGCGTTCCCAATAACGCTCTTAATTGTGCTTCCTGGATCCTGACATCATATTTAGTACTGACTAATGAACTGCGTGCCTGGCTAACTGATACCTGAGCATCCAGTACTTCTAGAATAGTAGCAGATCCTAAACTATATCTTTGCTGTACTAACTTTAAATCTTCTTCTGCAGAGTTCAAAACCTGTTCACTGATGGGTATTAATTCTTGGTAATCTTCAAGGGTATTGATCATATGTTCCAGTTGCATCTGCGAATCATGTTTTTGAGAGAGATAATCGTATTTTTGTTTATGTACATTTAATTCAGCCTGCTGCTGACGAGAAGATAAATTATAGCCTGTAAAGATAGGCACGGATAAAGATAAAGATAAGGAGGTAGACCAATCATTTACTTGTGTCATTTCTTCAAATTCGCCCGCTGATGTGCCATAGCTCATAGACGCACTTAAATTGGGGAGCCGTGTTCCAAATAATATTTTTCTATTCAGTTCTGCTCCACTGATCTGCGAACGATACACTTTCAATGTTGGATTATACTCTTCCATTTCTGTTAATGATTGATCCAATACCGGAATCGGCAATAATGGACGTTCTATATCTGTGATTTCAAAATTGGTAACACTGCCTATCAAACCCATACTATTCCGCAAAACTAATTCTGCGTTACGTAAACTTGTTTTCTTTAACAAAATATCTGTTTGTGCGCGACCAAATTGAACTTGAGCTTTTAATAAATCAGATTTTTTTACTGCTCCAAGATCAAATTGAGTTTTCACTAAACCTACTTGTTGATTTGCCAGGTCTAGGTTTTTTTGTGCTACATCTAACAATTGTTGAGCTTTTAATAACTGAAAAAAAGATTGGTGTACATTTAATATCACATTGATCTTTTGTTGGCGTGCTAATTGTTGTGCTATGAGTAAAGCATTATTAGCTGATTTGATCTGGTTCAACCATTGACCGCCATCATAGATGGGTTGTGAGATAGAAAATGAGGTACCATAAGTATTTGAAAAACCACCGTAGGGTGATGAAAAAGACATTGTGTCACCCATGAACTCAATTTCTGATGTAGTCACACCTTTTGCAGAATGGGACTCACTCCATGAATTTCCATAACTGATTGTAGGCAGAATATTGCTCATCGACCCTTTGGCTCCCGCCCTGGCTGATTGCACATCCAAGACTGCGGATTTTAATGACTCTTTGTTCAGTATCGCAATTTCGATGCATTCTTTAAGGGAATACACCTGTGCTTCAAGGCGTAAAAAAGCGAATAAACAGGATAAATAAAATATATTTTTCATGAATTAAGTAAATAGTGACCCGAGAAATGACAAAATGGTTGTCTGCAAAAGCCAATAAATTATGAGTGCGATTGCAAATGGTTTTATATCACGATTGTATAATACACTCATCCCTACTGCTAAAACAATAATACGCCACAGGGAAAATAAATCCATACCACTCATAAAATTGTATAAAAAACTGCCCTTTTCGCCAAGTCCAAGCAAACCCAATCCTGTATGAATATCCATACTCCATTTCGAAATCATGAGTGGAATTTTCACTAATGCTTCCAAAACAGAAATCATGTATGTGTAGGCTGTCATGACCATGATATTTGAGTAAGTTGCCTTGCCCCCGAAAAAGAAATTGCCGATTAACATTACAACCAAGGCTACAAACAATATCCTGACCGGAGTTGATAATGCGCTGGTAACATAACCGAAAGCGATCATACCTGTTGAGGGATCTTTGATACTGGAAAGACTTTCTGCTAATATTTCTTCTTTTTGATCTTCTGGTATCTTGGAACTTTCCATAATATATTTTTCGGTCTGTTCAATTTGAACATCAACCAGTAAATCCCCCAATGCTATCATGCTGGCAATACCAACAATAGCAGTAATGATGAAAGGTAGTAAAGAATTTTTCCAGTGGTTACGTTCATGCAATGAAGTAAAAACATCCCTTGGTTCTAAAAACACATTCAGCAAATGATTCATTTAAATTATCCTTTTTGATCAGTTAGGATCATATCCTTGTTATTTTGCATGTATTCTTTGGCAGCATCATGTTCATTATCTATTTCACCATTTAAGATCGCTTCCTCGATGGCACGTTTGATTTTCCCTACTTCTATACCTTCAGTAAGTCCAAAAGTTTCCATTATTTCATGCCCTCTTACTGGTGACTGAAATGCACGCATTGCATCCCGTTCTTCCACGTTGGACATTTTGGCTTCAACAATCTCAAAATTCTTTAAATATTGTTGCACTCGTTTTGGATTTCGCGTGGTTATATCAGCCCGGCACAAGGTTATAAGGTCATCCAGGTCCTCCCCGGCTGCAGCCATCACACGGCGCACAGCGGAACCGGTCACATCTTCCTTAACCAAAGCAATTGGCCGTAAATGCAAGAGGGTGAGTTTTTTAAGATAATCCCGGAGCTCATTTGATAGTTTTAAATGTTTGGCAACCTTGTTCAGTATTCGTTCACCCACAGCATCGTGGCCGTGAAATGTATATCCCTTTTTCTTATCTATTCTCCGTGTATTGGGTTTTGCAATGTCATGGACCAAGGCAGCGAAGCGTAATTCCATTTTGTCCGAAAGTTGCGCCGCATTATCCACCACCTGCATGGTATGGTAAAATATATCCTTGTGATTCCATTCACTGGTTTGTTCCAGTCCGTACATGGCGTCAATCTCCGGGAAGACGTACTTCATTAAACCAGTCTTTTGCAGGATGTTTAATCCAATCGATGGTTTTTGGGTGATTAGTATCTTGATGAGTTCAGCCGTAATCCGCTCTTGTGATACAATACAAATTCGGTTCGCTTGTGTTTGAATGGCTTGCAGGCATTTTTCATCTATTTCAAAATCCAAGGCCGCGGCAAAATAAGCGGCCCGCATCATGCGCAGTGGATCTTCATTGAATGTTTCATCAGAATCCAAAGGTGTTTTCAACCTTTTTGCGTTCAGTTCTTTCATACCGCCATGAGGATCGTGTAATTCTCCAAAACGGTCCGGGTGGAGATCCACTGCCAGTGCATTGACTGTAAAATCACGGCGTACGAGATCACCTTGTAGATCTGTGTATATAACTTCTTTGGGTTTTCGGGAACCTTTATCGTATGTCTCGGTGCGGGCAGCGGCCACTTCTAATGGAATCGGTTTATAAGGTATTTTTGCCGTAGAAAACGTTGGAAATGGAACAATTTTTTTTACCTTTAATTTTTTCGCCAATTCTTCAGCAAACTCCACACCATCACACATAACCATAAAATCAATCTCTTTCAAGGGTCGTCCCAGGAAAAGATCACGTACGTATCCGCCCACGACGAATACGTCATGTTTCCTGTCGACTCCCAATTCACCCGCAATCTTTAGTACCTTGGAACCGACAGTATCTTCTGCAATTAAATGATGTATATTAGCCATAAGAGCTCAGAAGTTACGGAAATTGGTCTAATCAATGCACAGCATCATAATTTCATTTGTTCGAGAGAAAAACTTCCTCTATTTTCATGCGTCATGGGCACTAGACAGATACTATTAACATTCCTTTTTTCCTGTTGTGTTTACGGACAGTTTGGAGAAGTTAAGATCGTTTTTGACAACCGCCTGCTGAAAGTCCACGAACAGCAGAACATACTGCCATTAAAACAGGATATAATCCGCTATATCAAATCAACACGCTGGGATGAAGATTACAGTGATCTGCAAATCCCTCTACACATTCAATTCATTTTCGAAGGAGCGGCCCAGAAAGGCGCCCAGGAAACATACCTTTGCCAAGTACTCTTTTCCACAGGAACCGATCAGCGCTATTTTGATAAATCCGTCCAATTCCCTTATGGCCAAGGCGGATTATTGTATTTTGACCTGGTAAAGTTCGATCCGCTATCAAGTTTTCTGGCTTTTTATGTCAACCTTGTTTTAGCAGGGGAAATGGATACTTACGAACCAAATGGGGGCACACGAATCTATGAATTATGCCGGGAGATCGCCTTGCGGGGTACAGCCAGTGAATATTCCCGAGGCTGGTCTGATAGATCGAAACTTGTTAATAATGTCAGCACCAATTTCGGTTTACGTAAAACCAAGTTTTCGTATTATTACGCCATGGAACTATTTCAGGATGGGAATATGGATGAAGCTTTATTGGAATTCAGTAACATGATCAAAGGGCTTGATGAAGTCTATGACCGTTCACCGCGAGAGCACTATACCATGCTGTTTCTAAAAGCGCACACCAACGAATTGGCGAAAGTCCTGCAGTTACTGGGACAAAAGAATATGCTCAAGGATATGATGGAACTGGACCCCGATAACCTCGAGATCTATAAGCAAGCGCTTTATTAAAGGTCACTGTATTTTTTAATACCGCGGATATAGTGCGCAAATACAATGCTGCCGCGATAAAATTGATTTAATACTTCCCTGTCTTTCATAATTCGAATTTTTCTGACAGCTCTTCTTTTTTTGAAGATTACATGCGGATGAGTCAACAGCCAGAATAACGATTTAAATACAGCCCCAAAATGTTGCAGGTCCCATTTTGCTAAGGCATACGTAATCGCTACAAATTCCAGTGCCAAGCGGATGGGAAAGAAATAGAGGGTCAGTGGCAGGTTATAATTCGTTAACAGCATGAAAAAAGAATTACGGTGGTTGAGATAATATTTTTTAAATGAATGCATGGGCAAAGAAACTGCATTTTTATGATACACTACTGAAGTAGGTGCAAAAACAACCTTCTTCCCCATAAGTTGGAAACGCCAGCACAGGTCAATCTCTTCCTGGTGTGCAAAAAATGTTTCATCAAACCCGCCGGCTGTTTCAAAATCTTTTTTTCTAACCATGATGGCTGTTCCCGAGGCCCAGAAGATTTCAGCCGTTTTATCGTATTGACCATTATCTTCTTCTTGCTCCAAAAAGATCCGTCCCTTTGCAAAAGGAAAAGAGAACAAATCCATATGGCCTCCAGCTCCGCCAGCATAATCAAATTTTTTGCGTTCATAATAATTGCGAATCTTGGGCTGGACAGCAGCAATTTCATCCTGTTCACTTACGTGATCAGCCAACTTAACCAGCCAGTCCTGCTCATGGATTGTATCATTGTTCAGGAATAATAACCAATCTCCCTTTGCTGAAGGCAC
>Ga0066857_10000696_pt1 | contig 12683 bp, 12 predicted proteins | sample ETNtaG_2_FD_65602 | JGI IMG/M metagenome (GOLD analysis project Ga0066857, IMG submission 65602) | Marine microbial and viral communities from oxygen minimum zone, Eastern Pacific Ocean - ETNP201406SV203 | ecosystem: Environmental > Aquatic > Marine > Oceanic | place: Pacific Ocean: Eastern...
CTGAGCGGACCTGGACAGCAGACAAATATTCAATGGATTAACGGCAGTATGACCAGTACAAAAACACAAACCTGGACTCTATCCCCAAAGCGGGGGGGAGCTCTGACGATACCAGCCTTATCCGGAACAGTCGATGGAAAATCGTTTCGAGGTAAGCCTATTCCGATCCAGGTCATCAAGTCTGGCAATACGTTCGAGAACACTGTTTTTCTTGTGGCGGAAGTGGATAAAGAAAAAGCTTACTTGGGAGAGCAGATTACCTTGACCTACAAACTTTATAAACATGTAGATGTATCCGTAGCATCTATTGATCAGTTCCAGATGCCTGAATTTCCTGGATTCTGGGCTGAAGACCTTTATACGCCTCAACGATTACAATATCAGGCACAACATGTGACAGTTCAGGGTGTTAAATACCAGGTGGCAAATCTGGGTCAGAGAGCATTATTTCCCATACCGTCAGATAATCATCGAATACCGTCCGTAAAAGTAAAAGCCCATATTGAGATTAAGAAAAAAAAACGTCGTCGGGATCCATTCTTCGATCCCTTCTTTGAATCATTTTTTTCCGAAAGGAAAACGAAGGTATTAAGATCAAAGGAAAAAAATATGATTATTCAATCCTTTCCGGAACCCCGCCCATTTGATTTCAGTGGAGCTGTCGGTGAATTCAATATTGGATCAGTGACGGACCGTGAAACTGCAAAGGTCAATGAGGGTTTTACCTTTACGGTTGCAATGACGGGAACCGGCAATCTTGGTCTTTTTTCGTTACCCGAGATTAAATTTCCTGATGAAGTGGAAGCATTTCTGCCTACGGACACATTTGAGAAAGATGCATTTAGAGATGATTTGACGGGCACACGATCATGGGAATATATTCTGATTCCCAGGCAGGCGGGTAATATCACTATTCCCCGTATTCAAATGTCTTATTTTGATCCAAACTCCGACACTTGGAAACGGACCCAGACAGATCCCATTGAAATATCTGTTACTCCGGGGAACCCTGAATTATATACTGGATCAGGACTCACCAAACGTGAGGTAGAATTGATTGGCCAGGATATACGATTTATCCATACGGATCCTGCAGCCTTTAATGGGCAATATCAAAGAAAGTCATCTATCGCTATTTTACTTTATCTTTGCTCTGTAGGAATCTTTATTTCACCCACGTTCATATCGCGATTTACAGGGTATCGATTATCTACTGCGGAAGGCCGCCAGATTCGTAGAGCATTGAGATATGGGCTTAAAGAGCTAAAAAAGAAGAGTAATGATCCATTTGAAACTGCAAGCTGCGCATTTTATATATATCTTAAAAATAAATTTGTTTTACCCAGCCATAATCTAGATCCTACCTATGTAGATTCCATTTTAGGTAATCTTGTGGAACCAGATTTATTGGAAGAAGTTTTGGCTCTTTTGAAAGTTTGTGATGCAGGCAGGTTTGCCCCTGGCGGCAAAAAGAAGGAAGCAACTCTATTGAAGGATATGGCATATATTATGAAACGGGTGGAGAGAAATTTGATATGAGGTGGTTACTAGCGTTTCTTCTGTTTTTTTCTAAAGGAATGTCTGGCATCCCGGATGACCTTTTTACTGAAGGTAATGATGCCATGATCAAAGAACGGTACGAAGATGCGATTCAGGCATATGAATCATTATTGGAACTGGGATATGAGAACAGTGATCTATTTTACAATCTGGGCAATGCTTATTATCGTCTTCACTATATCGGCCAGGCCATCTGGTCCTATTCAAAGGCTCTTGATTTTGCGCCACGGGACAGGGATATTAAGCATAACCTTGCTGTATCCAAGGCACGCAGAATTGACCGGATTAATATGCCAGAACCTTTTTTTCTTTTACATACATATCGAAACGTAAAATCCAATTTTACTTTGGCAGAATGGATATTGATCGGAAGTTTGGTTTTACTCACACAGGCAATATGGGTTTTTGGTCTGCAGTTTGGATGGATTCGTGGGATGATTAGCCAATCGATGTTAAACACAATCCTTGTTCTCACTCTTGGTGTCCATGGAATTGCATTGGATAAATATTTTCAAGAAAAAAGAACGAATACTGCTGTTGTGATTGCAAATGGTGTGGATGCATATTCAGGTCCATTCTATGGTGAAAACACTGTTCTTTTCCGCATTAATGAAGGCAGCATTGCAGATGTTCATCAAACCCAAAAGGATTGGGTTGAAATCATACTCATGGATGGTAAAAAAGGATGGATCCGTTCAGAATCAATGCGGTCCATAAAATGATGCAGTTTATTTTCATCTTTATTGTAACAGGAATATTATTTGGTCAGGATTCCCTCTATTGGTTTGATATGAGCCAGGTTCGGGACCCCATCCCTAAAACACCTAAAGTACTGGATAAGATATTTGGCACATCGCAATTGGATGTGCTGGATTCAATAAAAAATGTCCGTTTTACCACACAGGATGGATTCAGACTCCAGGTGTTTGAATCATCATCAGCAGAAGAAGCAAATAGAATCCTTCGAAAATTTGGCAGGGCATTGCCTGATTCTCTTTACCTAGCCTTTGAAGCTCCTTTATATAAAATTCGTTATGGTAATTTCGTAACAAAAAATCATGCAGACGCCATCAAAGAAACATTGGTAAAAAAAGGATATAAGAATATCTGGATAGTAAGAAGTCGGATCAAACAAGGAGGGCTCTCAAAAGATCAAAAAGATTAGACGGGCGATATGAAATCTCTGTAGTTTTCTCGTGTAATATTCAGGGGAAGTATGGCAGGACACAGTAAATGGGCCAATATCAGGCATCGAAAGGGAGCCCAGGATGCCAAACGCGGAAAAATATTTACCAAACTTATAAAAGAGATTACTATTTCCGCCCGGATGGGAGGTGGCGATGTTGACGCCAATCCAAGACTTAGAAAAGCGGTTACTAATGCAAAGTCAAACAATATGCCATCAGATAAGATCGAACGTGCCATCAAGAAGGGCACCGGGGAATTGGACGGGATAATATATGAAGAAGTTACCTACGAAGCGTATGGACCTGGAGGGGTAGCAATAATGATGGACATTATAACGGATAATAAAAACAGGTCCGTTGCCGAAGTACGCTCCATACTTTCTAAATTTGGCGGTAACCTTGCTGCAAATGGAAGTGTCTCCTGGATATTTGATAAAACAGGGCAAATTATTCTGGATAGTGAAGCCGGGGAAGAAGATACGGTGTTTGAAGCTGCAATCACCGCAGGTGCAGATGATTTTGAAGCAGATACTAATATTTATGCTATCTCTATGGATCCATCATCTTTGATGGAAGTTAGAGATGCTTTGGAAAATGTGGGGTATGAGATACGTTCTGCAGAAATCGAAATGGTGCCCAAAACACTTCAGACTCTGGGTGGGAAAGAAGCAGAAACTATTCTTAAACTAATGGATGCTTTAGAAGAAAACGATGACATCAATAAATTGTATTCGAACTTTAATGTGGATGAAGGCTCCATGCTTGAGGTATAAAAATGCGTGTATTAAGTGTAGACCCAGGATTAGGTATTACAGGATTCAGTTTACTGGATGTTGTAAGCAATAAAACACGACTCTCTGCTTATGGTACCATAAAACCCAAACCAAAAGATACATTGCCTCAACGATTAAATTATCTTTTTGAAGAAATGAATAAAATTCTTGATAAATTTTTACCAGATGTGATGGCTATTGAGGATGCATTTTATAGTAAAAATGTTAAATCTACCATGACACTTGGTCAGGCACGTGGATCGATTATTTTGGCGGCGGCCCAGGCTGACATCCCCGTCCATGAATTTGCACCACGCAAAGTAAAAATGTCTGTGTGTGGCAACGGTGCAGCATCTAAAGAACAGGTTTCTTATATGGTGACCCAAATATTAAAATTAAAAGAGCCGCCCAAACCCCTAGATGTGTCTGATGCCATGGCGGTTGGGCTCTGTTTTATCAACCAAGCCAGATTTGCATGATCGATCAACTTAAAGGAACTGTACAGGAAAAAACGCATACGCACGCAGTTATTATTGTAAATGGTGTGGGCTACAAGGTTATGATGTCTATTAACGGATTGGAATCACTTTCCAAAGATGGGAGTGATGTCCATATCCTAACCTATCTTCATGTCAGAGAAGATATGATGGATCTTTATGGGTTTGCAGACCGTAAGGAAAGAAACACATTCCATTTGCTGACCTCAATCAGTGGTATTGGTCCAAAGCTAGCCCTGACGATCCTGTCTGGAATAGACCCGTTAAAATTAAAAGATCGTATCGTAGCGGGCGATGTTACAGCACTGACTGCTATACCGGGTGTGGGTGCAAAAACCGCGAAACGAATCATTGTTGAGTTGAAAGAAAAATTTATTAAAACGGATGATTCTTCCCTTGGATTTGATGATGGTGGTGGTCATTCTCAATTATTTACGGACGTGGTAAATGCGCTGATCTCCTTGGGGTATAAATCTAATCATGCAAAAAAAGCATGCACTAAACTTGAGCAAAGAGCTGAACTTGAAGGTGAGTTAGAATCAGTAATCAAAAAAGCGTTAAAGCAATTAATGGCGTGATGAAATTAAATGCCAGACTTGGCCGGTTGGGTACTGAAACCGCATTTGCAGTTTCTGCACAGGCAAAGGCATGGGCTGACAAGGGGAATAAAGTTTATTCTTTCCATCTGGGTGATATAAATCTTCCAACACCAATTAATATCCGTGAAGCAACAAACCGATATATGAATGATTCCAAGAATGGATATTGTGCATCGGAAGGGATTCCCGAACTGCGCTTGGCTCTAGCTCATGACGTGGGGTCTAAACGATGTGTAAAATATGGTCTGGAAAATGTGGTAATTCAACCAGGAGGTAAACCCACCATTTGGAAATTTCTTGCTACAGTCATGAATGAGGGAGATGAAGTATTGTACCCGAATCCAGGATATCCCATATATGAATCCCAGATAGGATATCAGGGTGGTGTTCCGATTCCATACAGCTATGATGAAACGGATACTGGTTTTGCAATTGATATAGACAAATTAAGTGGTTCAATCACGGACAAGACCACTGTTATGATATACAATAATTATCAGAATCCAATGAGTGCTTCATCTTCATTGGAAGAGATGCAATCCCTTGCAGCCTTAGCTATAGAACATGATCTGTGGGTCTTAAGCGATGATGCTTATTTTGAGATACGTTATTCCGATGAATCTCCACGCTCGATTGTCAGTATTCCCGGGATGAAAAAACGTACCGTGATTCTATATACCTTTTCCAAAAAATTTGCAATGACGGGATGGCGCGTCGGTGCATCCATTGGCCCTGAAAAAGTCATCAGACATATGGCTCGTTTCAATATCAATGATGAATCCTGCACGAATCATTTCATTCAGCATGCCTTGGCAGAGATTATTCATGAAGACCAGTCCGGCTCTAAACGGATTTTATCCGAATTAAAATCCCGCAGAGATATCTGTTTTGCGGAATTAAATAAAATTAATGGGGTAACCCTTCAATTACCGGACAGCACTTTTTACTTATTTCCAAATGTTACCGGTGTTATGGCAAAAAAGGGGTATACTGATCTGGATTTATTTCGAACCGATGTTTTAGAAGCTACGGGTGTTTCATTTTGCTCCAGGCACCATTTTGGGTCGCCTCTGACTGATGAAAAGAACTACTACATTCGTTTTGCCTATTCCGGCATCGAGCAAGAAGATATCAAGGAAGGAATGGGTAAACTAAAATCTTGGATAGAAGATTGAAATGAGTGATAAGAAAACTCCTTTATATCATACCCACGTTGATTTGGGGGGGAATATGGTCTCATTTGGAGACTTCCTTCTTCCAACTCAATATTCTGGGATTAACCATGAACACATGATTGTTCGATCGAAAGCAGGATTGTTTGATGTAAGCCATATGGGTGAATTCATTATTTCTGGCACAGATGCAGGAACGTTTCTCCAAAAAGTCACGGTAAATGATGTGCAATCATTAGAAGTGGGACAGGCGCATTATTCTGCAATGTGTTATGAGCATGGAGGGATTATCGATGATCTTCTAGTCTATAAAAAAGAAGATGAATTCATGGCGGTTGTTAATGCATCCAACCGAGAAAAAGATTTGGCATGGCTAACATCAAACATTCAAGGAAATGTTACAATCAAGGATATAAGTGAAAAAATGGCTTTGATTGCAATCCAAGGACCTCGTTCAAAAGATATTCTGCAAATGTTAACGGATTCTAATTTGAGTAATCTTAGATTTTATCATTTTATTGAAGGAAAGGTAAGTGGTCGAGAAGCTATTATATCACGGACTGGTTATACGGGAGAATTAGGATACGAAATATATTCCAGCGCAAATGATATCACCAATGTTTGGAACCAGATTATGGATGCAGGTTTAGACCATGGCATTGAACCCGTGGGTTTAGGCTGTAGAGACACGCTTAGAATGGAAATGAAATATACATTGTATGGAAATGATATTGATGAAACAACCAATCCTATCGAAGCAGGGTTAGGCTGGATAACGCGACTGAAAAAGGATGAGTTCATTGGGAAAGAAGCATTGGTGAAAGCCAAGAAAAACGTTACACGGCGCTTGGTATGCATAGAAATGGCCGAAAAAGCTATCCCACGAAATGGATGCCCTATATTCATCGATGAAGAATTAGTAGGTGTGATTACCAGTGGTACTATGAGCCCATCTTTAAAAAAAGGAATAGGGATTGGTTTTGTGAATACACCCTATACGGAGGCAGGCACTAGTCTTTTAATTGATATTCGTGGAAAGAAAAAACCAGCAGTAATTGTGAAGCCACCTTTTTATACTAAGGGTTCCTTAATGGATTAATTCACTATTTATTTGTAAATAGTTCTTTAATTGATTAGAGAGTTAACTGTTCAATAATCGGGTAAAAAATCGTATAATCTCCACCGGTAATTCCACATATCAGAAGTACATTTTATGGAGAATGAACGTCGTTTAGAAATACTCGGTATCCTCACTATTGCGCTATCCGTTTTTGTCTTGGTCAGTCTTAGCGGATACAACCCTAGCGAAGAACCATCTATCTCTTCAAATGTCCAGGTCACCAATCCCATGGGAATTCTGGGTATTTTTACTTCTCATTTATTTATCAAACTCGGTTTTGGCTTTTCTACCTTAGTCATACCTCTTCTTGGCTTCGTATGGGGCTGGTTCCTATTTTCAAAAAAAGAATTAACTGAGATTATTCGCGGGTCTGCTTACGGATTGGGCACCATGGTTCTTATATCGGTAACTGTAGGCGTTCTGAGTATCCAGGTTGCAGGAGAAAAACCGGTGAGCTATCTGGGATCTGGTCTTGTTGGTGGTGTGCTGGCAGAGTTATTTCTGGACTGGCTAAGTATCTGGGGAACAGCGTTGTTTCTCATTGCTGGATACTTAATGATCATTCGAGGATATTTTAATCTGGATTATTACGGACCTTTTGCATCGGGAAAAGAGAAATGGGAAACCTGGAGGACAAAGGAGGCTCAAAAGAAAAAACAGGAGGAAAAAGAAGATACAAAGCGGAAACATACTCAGGATCTAAAATCTAAAATTGATGCTCAGAAAGAAAAAGATTCTACAGCGACCAAAGCTACAGATCAAGAGCCTGAACAATTAAATATTGATCCAGAAGAGACTGAGACCATCCAGGAAGGTAAATATCCAGAAGAAGAAATTGAAGATGATTCAAATGTGATAGATGGCCATTTCACAACAGAAATAAACCCTGGAGTGGTTGCGGATAAGGCTAGCCCAGAAGAATATAAAAGCGAAGATCATGAACCCGAATTGGGAAAGGGCATCAAGGAAGATTTGAATATTGAAGAGATAGTAAAGACAGAAGAAGTGGATATCGATGAAGTTGTAGAAAGACAGAAACCGAAACGAAAATATCAGCTTCCTTCTTCAGAATTACTTGCGAACCCCGTTACCATCTCTGATAATCTTAGCCGGGACGAATTGGTTGAACGTGCGAATTATTTAACTCAGTCCATGTCTACCTTTGGTGTAGAAGGTAAAGTGGTCAATGTGCATCCCGGCCCGATTATTACATTGTTTGAAGTTGAACCAGCCGAAGGCGTCAGGGTAAATAAGTTTGTCCAACTTGCAGATGATCTGGCGCGGGTAATGGAAGCAAGCAGTGTCAGGGTCATTGCACCGATTCCAGGAAAGTCTTCTGTGGGCATTGAAATCCCAAACCGGAATCCAGCAACTGTTTATTTTAAATCTGTTGTGAACAGTCCAGAATTTGCGGAAGCATCATCCCTGTTGACTCTAGCCATTGGTAAAACAACATCAGGTGAAATCAGCACTTTAAACCTGGCTAAAATGCCTCATCTTCTCATTGCTGGAACAACCGGTTCAGGAAAATCGGTTTGTATCAATACCATCATATGTTCAATTTTATACAGGGCAACCCCGGATGAGGTGAAATTTGTTATGATTGATCCGAAAAAGGTTGAGATGACTCTCTTCAAAGAATTGAATGGGTATCATCTTTTAAAAATGGAAGATATCCCCGAGCCCATTGTAACGTCAGTGGACAATGCAATTTTAGCACTTCGTGCCTTAGAGAAAGAAATGGATCGACGCTATAATGTACTGGCTGATGCTGTGGTTCGAAATATTAGTGAATACAATGAGAAAATGAAAAAGGACGATGAACCTATAATGCCGTACATTGTTCTGGTTGTGGATGAACTAGCAGATCTGATGATGCTATCCGCAAAAGATGTGGAGGCACCAATAGCCAGGCTAGCTCAATTATCCCGTGCCGTAGGTATCCATTTAGTGATTGCAACCCAGCGGCCATCAGTAGATGTGATCACAGGAGTTATAAAAGCAAATTTCTCATCCCGAATAGCATTCCAAGTAGCCAGTAAGATTGATTCTAGGACGATCATTGATCAGCCGGGTGCGGATAAGTTGATCGGACGGGGCGATATGCTGCACCTTGGCACAGGGAGTTCAGATGTATTCAGGATGCACAATGCATTTTTATCTTTGGAAGAAATTGAAGCAGTTATGAATCACATCTCCGACCAACCAAAGCCTGAAGAAATAATTCTACCATCTGTTAGGGAAGCTCAGGTTTCAGAATTTGGAATCGATGGCAGTGAAACAGGTACGGATGAATTATTCAATGAAGCAGTAGCGCTTGTTATTACGCATCAACAAGGGTCGATCTCACTTTTACAGAGGCGACTTAAAATTGGGTATTCCCGCGCTGCAAGGTTAATTGATGAAATGGAGCAGACTGGTGTCGTAGGTCCTTTTACAGGCAGCAAGGCCAGGGAAGTATTGGTAGATGAAACCTATCTCGAAATGATAAGGGATTCATGACTTGTGAAACAAACCATTTTTATCTTATCTCTTCTTGCTCAGGCAATTGGTGCCCAAGACAGCCCTTATAAACAATTTCAATCTTATATGGATGTCCTAGGTGGACGTCTACTGGAGATTGATTTTTATCAGGAACAGTTAGGTGACCGATTTGAATCTTCCGGAACACTCTATTATACAGGTAATGACCGCTACACCTTTGATGATCAAAATCAACGAATCACCTATAACAGTGGAACGATTACAACCATAAATAAAACCACGAAGCAGGTCATTTATGATTCAACCATACCAGGAGATGTAACTGTTTTTGATGTATTATCCGGAAATGAAAATGCGATTCAGATTGGGGAGGTACTTATGGAGAAAAACGGTTTTCGCATTCCATTTATTTTGAAGAATTGGGACATATCGGGAATACTATGGACTGTTCCTGGGACAGGACAGCCTAGACATATAATTTTAAGGCCAACCGAGGATTCAGAGATTAGAATTAAAGTTAATTCGTCGGAACATGTCGAGAAGAAAAACATTCCACATCTGAATATAGATGCATTTGAGATCATTGATTTGCGTGAATAGATATTTTAAATTATTTCTTGTTGGTATAATAAGTGCATTTGGAATTTACCTTGCATTCCAGGGTGATGATTTTGGCGCATTGGTCATTCAGATTCAGCAGATCAATTACACCGGTGTTTTTATTGCGAGTCTATTGCTAATTATAAGCTGTATTGTAAGAGCCTACCGGTGGCAGGTGTTGCTAAGCCCAGTTGAAGTAATCCCACTTCATCCCTTATTTGGCGCAACACTGGTTGGGTATTTTGGGAATGGAGTTTTAGCCTTCCGAATGGGAGAGTTACTGAGGGCCTATGTAGTTGCCAGAGGTAGGAAAATAACTGTGATGCAGGCTTTTGGAACTGTGATATTGGAACGGATCTTAGATCTGGTGCTCGTTGTATGTATTTTTGCTATGACACTCCCATGGTTTCCTTTTGAAGATGATTATAGCAAATTTGGAGCGTTTGTATTTACAGGAATTACATGCCTATTGATTGTATTGATTATTTTTACAGCACATTTCAATTGGCTTGGAAAAATAGAGCATTTGGCAATTTTAAACTCTCATTATGGTCAAAAACTATTTTCTGCTTTAAATCGTATCTTTGAGGGTTTAACAATCATAAAAAAAACCAATCATGTAGGGTTGATCATTCTTTCCAGTTTGGTGCTCTGGGGTTTTTACTTTTTTATCACAATGATTGTTCTTAATGCCTGTGGCCTTTCACTGGGATTTGTTGGAACTGGAATCTTACTGGTTTTGGGCAGTATTGTTATTGGAATTCCTGCCCTTCCAGGGTCTGCTGGCACTTATGATGCAGGGATTAAATATAGTCTTATGATGGTCTTTAATATTGTCAGCGATAAAGCATTGACCTACGCAATAGTTTCACATGCTATTTCGTATTTCCCACTGGTTTTAATTGGTGCGGTCTATTTTATGCTGGGAAATATTAGTCTCAAAGAAGTGAAGACCATGCAATGAAACACTACGACTGCATATTTTTAGACCGAGATGGTACCTTAAATCCAGATCCGGGATATATTAGCTCTTTGGATGATTTCACCTTCTTTGATTATACCCTTCCATCACTAAAAATAATGGCTGGAGCTGGAAACAGGTTCTGCATTGTAACAAATCAATCGGGAATTACCAGAGGTTTGATCCAATCTGATGATTTGGATGAGATCCATTCATTTATTCAACAGGAATTTATAAAGAATGGGATACCGCTTCTTGGTATTTATGTTTGCACCGATCATCCTGAGCAGGCTACTGAAAGAAGGAAACCTGGGCCCGGTATGTTTCTGGAAGCTGAAATGGACCATGGATTAACTTTGATGGATTGTTTGATGGTAGGGGATTCAACAGCTGATATTGAAGCCGGTGAAATGTTGGGCATGGATACCATGCTGGTCCTTACAGGGCGCGGAGCTGAAACGATGAATGCTCTCCCAGATTATGAAATGCCAACTTACATTGTGGATGACCTTAGCAAAGGGACAAAGAAACTATGTCATTGAAGGTAGGGATACTTATGGGAGGCCCGAGCGAAGAGCGAAATGTTTCCTTATCATCGGGGGAAGCGGTTGCAGATGCATGCAAATCACTTGGTTACAAAACAACTGAATTCATCTTTGAAAATAATTATCAAAAATTGATTCATAATTTAAAAAATCAAGATATCATTTTTAACTCATTGCATGGCGGGATAGGTGAAAATGGGAAAATTCAAGCCTGGATGGATCAAAACGAAATCAAATACACTGGATCGGGCTCGGCAGCATCAGCCCTATGTATGGATAAAGCCCGGAGTAAAGATTTAGCGAGTATTCATGGCGTAGAAACAGCAGAATGGGAATCACTTTATACTGTAAAGGATAAACCTACAGTTGGGTTACCATTTGTCGTAAAGCCCAATGAGCAGGGCAGTACCATTGGCCTGAATATTGTAAATAATGAATCTGAAATAGAAACTGCAATTCAGGAAGCATTCAAACATGGATCTCAGATAATGGTTGAAAAATATATTGAAGGTCGGGAGTTGACCGTAACTGTGCTTGGATGTGAAGCATATCCGATTGTTGAAATAGAGCCATCCCATAAGGTGTACGATTACACATGTAAATATACTCCAGGCATGAGTAAATATATTTGCCCGGCTGAGTTGGATGATGGTTTAACGATTTCGATTAAAAAAGATACTGAATTGTTATTTAGTTTGTTGGGATGTAAAGTTTATGCTCGGGCGGATTATTTATTAGATAATTCAGGTAATCATTATTTTTTAGAAATGAATACGCTTCCAGGAATGACATCCACAAGTTTAGTCCCAAAATCTGTCCAAGCGGAAGGCGTATCTTTCCAGGTCCTGATTAAAAATATCATTGAATTAAGTCTATAGATGGCACTTCAATTCTATAATTCATATACCAGGACAAAAGAATCTTTTAAACCGATTCATGAAGGTAAAGTGGGACTTTATACCTGTGGACCAACTGTATATGATTTTGCACACATAGGAAATTTTCGAACGTTTATATTTGAAGATATTTTAAAACGCTGGTTGCTCCATTCGGGATATGAAGTAAAACACGTTATGAACATAACAGATGTGGATGATAAAACGATTAAAAAAGCAGGTGATAAAGGGGTAAGGTTACAAGAAATAACTGAACGTTATACATCCCACTTCATGGAAGACTTGGAAT
>Ga0066857_10000699_pt1 | contig 12667 bp, 10 predicted proteins | sample ETNtaG_2_FD_65602 | JGI IMG/M metagenome (GOLD analysis project Ga0066857, IMG submission 65602) | Marine microbial and viral communities from oxygen minimum zone, Eastern Pacific Ocean - ETNP201406SV203 | ecosystem: Environmental > Aquatic > Marine > Oceanic | place: Pacific Ocean: Eastern...
AAAAGGAGCAGTCTCAGGATCGGTGGTTTCAAGCTGTGATAGCAGATCGCCGATGACGCTCACAGAGCCTCCTCGTGGCCTATTTAGGCTAGCCCCCATCTTGATTATGGACCTGATCGATTCAAAGTGAGAGCCGAGATGACCCAAGACGTAATCGGTTGTAGCGTCAGTGGAAGAACTCAATAACGTCGCGAAGCAGCAGAGGAGATCACGTGTCCGAAGAACTCGTCCTGGCAGAGAAACGAGACCATATCCAGATTCTCACGCTTAATCGCCCCGCTGACATGAACGCCTTTAACACAGCACTAGCTTCGGCGCTCGGAGAAGCTCTCGAAGCTATGGATGCTGATCCAGACATTCGGGTCGGGGTATTGACTGGTGCTGGCCGAGGGTTCAGCGCGGGAATGGACCTCAAACAGTTTGCTGACGGTGGAATCAATGCTATGCCAAACGTCGCTGACAGAGGTTTTGCCGGCATCACAGAAAAAAGTTGCGCCAAGCCGTTAATTGCGGCGGTGGAGGGCTTTGCTTTGGCTGGCGGACTTGAGGTCGCTCTTTCTTGTGACCTCATAGTCGCTTCAGAAGGCACAAAGCTCGGTATTCCCGAGGCCGGGGTTGGTCTCTTTGCCGGTGCGGGAGCATTACTTCGCTTACCTCGACAACTGCCGTACAGCTTGGCGATGGAAATGGCGCTGACCGCTGATCCAATAACAGCCGAGGTGGCGCACCAGCACGGAATGGTGAATCGGGTTGTCCCCAAAGGCGAAGCTCTTGATGCTGCGCTGGTGATTGCAGAGAGGATCTCAAAGAACGCACCTAAAGGCGTTCGTGCGTCAAAAAAGCTCATCAAGGAAGTTCTCGGCGTATCTGAAGCCGAATTCTGGAATTTTCAACGGGCAGAACTTGAAGCGGTGTTCGCATCGGAAGATGCCTTCGAAGGAGCCACCGCGTTCGCTGAGAAACGCGCGCCAAACTGGCAAGACAAATAACTGAAACCGTTGCCAGCTAGCCGATGGAGCAAACGAACAGACGTTGTTCGAGGAAACCGCTACGACGAGCGTTGGGACCAATTAGCCCGCTCCGGTCAAAATATTCACGGCGAAGCCGATTTCGTTGACTCATATGGTCCCCGCTCGGTCCTAGATGCCGGTTGTGGAACTGGTCGCGTCGCAATCGAACTTGATCAACGCAATATCGACGTGGTGGGAGTCGACCTCGATGAGACGATGCTGCAAACAGCGCAGGGAAAGGCTCCGGATCTCAATTGGGTGAGTGGTGATCTAACAACCATTGAGTTAGATCAAACTTTTGATGTTGCCGTTCTGGCGGGCAACGTGATGATCTTTGTTTTGCCCGGTTCCGAAAAAGCGATCCTTAGTAACGTTGCCAGCCATCTCACTCCACGCGGTGTACTCATAGCCGGTTTCGAAGTACATGCCGACGGCATTGGGCTCGTCGAATACGACTCGCTGATGTTTGAGATAGGTCTTCAGCCTGCTGGACGATGGAGCACCTGGCAGCGACATCCCTATCAAGGGCAAGGGTACGCGGTGTCGGCGCACCGGCGAATCTAGCCAGATCGTTAATCCATGGGAAGGCGGGCAAGTAGTTCGATCTTGCGTTCTTCGTACTCGTCAAAATCGATCTCTTCGTTGTCGAACCTTTTTTGCAGTTCCTCAACAAGACGAAGTAAATCTTCGGCTGAGATTTCTTGCTCTAGGTTCCCGTCGAGCTGTGCAGCGTTTTCATCAACAACCGGGGCCTCGTCTTCGTAGACGAGAGGTCCGCTTTCGGGTGTCTTTCCCATTCGCTTGGCACGTTTAGCGTCGGCTTTGGCCTTTTTGGCTCTGTCCCGCTGGAGTTTTTCGAAGGTTGTGCGGCTCCCAGCCATGGTGACTCCTTAGTAGCGGCGCGAAAAATCAACTCATCATCTGTGGGCCGGGTACTTCGCCGCCAAAGGGGGTGCCCTACGCGGGCCGGTAAATGGCGGCACGGCCAAAAGAAGAGTTTAGGGCATGATTGCCCGATTTTGTTGGCTCTGAGCAGAGATCGGTGACGCCGCCGCCGTTGATTTTGGAGGGTTCGCGAATGTCGCTAAATGGTTGAAGTACCTTCGCCGAGAGTTATTTCGGCCACTCAAAGCCAGAAAATCTGTCCCGTAGCAACTTCTTGTTGATTTTCCCCGTGCCCGTATGGGGGATTTCTTCTACCGCGACGATGGCATCAGGCAGCCACCACGAAGCGACATGGGGTTTGATGGCTTCCAAAATCTCCTCGCGTTCGAATTTTGCTCCAGGTTCGAGAACTACCAAAAGGAGGGGACGTTCTCCCCAACGATCGTGGGGCATCCCCACAGCTGCGGCTTCAGCAACCCCAGGCGCTCCGACGGCAGTGTTTTCCAGTTCGATGGAACTAATCCACTCGCCGCCGCTTTTGATCACGTCTTTAGAGCGGTCAACGATCGTTATATAGCCCTCAGCATCCATTGTTGCGACGTCGCCAGTCCGTAACCACACACCGTCGCCGTCTGCAACGTGGGTTGTGTCGTCGTCTAATTCAAAATAGGCCCCTGCGACCCAAGGCCCTCGGGCTAAGAGTTCTCCCGGGCTGGAACCGTCGCGGGGGACGTCTTCTCCGTCCTCGTCAACAAGCCGAAGCTCTACACCATAAAGTTCGCGTCCGGCCATGGCTTGGCGACGGCGTTGTTCTTCACGATCTAGACCAGTCACTCGGTGAGTGAAACGCCCCGCGGATCCTTGGGTCATTTCGGTCATACCCCAAACATGGGAGACAAAGACCCCGTAATCGTCTTCCAATGTGTCCATAAGGGAACGCGGAGCAGCTGAGCCACCGACTGCTATCCGTCGCAGCGACGGGATGTCAAGACCAGTTTCTTTGAGGTGCTGGACAACCGACAGCCAAATCGTTGGAACACCAGCCGAAAACGTGATCTGTTCGTCTTGTATCTGTCGGACCAGTGCTGCAGCGGAGAGGTCGGGGCCAGGCAGAACTAACTTGGCGCCCGACATCGCAGCAGCAAACGGAATAGCCCAACCGTTGACATGAAACATCGGTACCGCCAGCAGTATCGACTGGCTCGAATTGACGTCGTGACCGTCACCGGTGCATGTGGCCCAGGTTTGCAGAACGATCGAACGATGGCTCTGCACCACCCCTTTGGGGTCGCCGGTAGTCCCGGAGGTATAACAGAGTGTCGCTGCGCACCACTCGTCGAATAACGGCCACTCGTTGATGAGTTTGTGGTCATTAATCCACTCTTCGTAGGCGACAGCGTGAGGTAGTGAAGTATCTGGTAACTCGTTCGCGAGTACCACCCAAGTACGTACTGACGGCGTATCGGGAGCGATCGCTTCCGCAACCGGAAGAAAATCCGGATCGACGAAAACCAGTTGGTCGTCGGCGTGCTTGACGATCCATGCAATCTGCTGATCGCGAAGCCGCGGATTAATCGTGTGTAATACGGACCCGAGACCCGTAATCCCGTAGTACGCCTCTAAGTGCCGATGGTCGTTCCACGCGATGGTGGCGACCCGATCGCCCGGCGAAATGCCTTCGCCAAGCAACGCCGCGGAGACCTGTTGAGCGCGCGATCTGATCGCTGACCAGTTAGTGCGGTGCACAACCCCAGATGAATCGGTCGCAATTACGTCGGTGGTGGAATGGTTCCTTCCCGCATATTCAATGAGACCTGAGACCAGCAATTGACGGTCCATGTTCAATCCGCGAAGCATGTTGCCCTCAGCGGATCTCGGCGAAGAATGAACGAACATCCTCAATGAACAGTTCAGGTTGTTCGAAAGCGGCGAAGTGACCACCTTTAGGCATCTTGGTCCATCTACGAATATCTGAGTAGATGCCTTCACTCCATGCTCTTACTGGCGGAATGATTTCGTAAGGGAAGCAAGCGACACCAGTAGGAACAGTCACAGGTGCCGGTCTTGAGGATCTGAAGCTCTCCCAGTAAAGGCGTGCCGAAGACGTTGCCGAATTCGTGACCCAATACAACATGACATTGTCGAGCATTTCGTCGCGAGTGAGAGCGTCTTCTGGGTGACCTTCGTTGTCGGTCCATGCCCAAAATTTTTCAAGAATCCAAGCCAGTTGCCCGGCCGGAGAATCAGTTAATCCGTAACCCACGGTTTGTGGGCGTGTTCCTTGTTGAGTTGAGTATCCAGAATCCCACTCGGCGTAATGGGCCGCAGCCTTCAACGCGGCCTGTTCTTCCTCGTTCGGCTCCCGATCCTTGGGTCTCTTGCCTCTCATCACCATATTGAGATGAATCCCTAGACACCGCTCGGGATGACGGCCTCCTATTGCAGTAGTAATCGCGGAACCCCAATCGCCGCCCTGCGCCCCGAATCGGCCGTAGCCAAGACCTGCTACTAGCTCAGTGAACACATCAGCAATTTTTTCGACCCCCCAGCCTGAAACAGGGGGCTTGGCACTAAACCCGTATCCCGGCAGAGAAGGACATATCACATGGAATGCGTCCTCAGCGTTTCCTCCGAACGCTGTTGGGTTCGTGAGCGGCTCGATGACTTTTTGAAATTCAACGATTGAACCTGGCCAACCATGGGAAAGAAGCAACGGGACTGCGTCCTCATGGGGTGACCGTTGATGAATGTAATGAATTTCGCAGCCGTCGATAGGAGAAGTGAAATGGTCAAATTTGTTGAGTGCCGCCTCGCGTTCACGCCATTTGTAGGACTTCGCCCAGTAGTCACACATTTCTTGGACGTAGCTGAGGGGAATACCCTGAGACCAATCTTCTACTAGCTCTTTTTCGGGCCAACGAGTTCTAGCTAGGCGATCACGCAGGTCGTCTAGAACCTCGTCGCCGACTGCTATGACGTACGGACGTATCTCCATGGGGACAACTTAGCGTTGGGGTGAAGCCAAGGCCCCGTCGGTGTCTTTGGGGTCAGTGGTGGTGGCCCCGAAGGCTAAGTGAAATCAGATGCAACTAGGGCGGTCGCCATTAACCCATCGGTGGTTATGCACTGCCCGAAGCAATCCACAAAAAGATTGGGCCATGAACCATGGGTCACTTTTGACCCCGTTTTTTGAGACGAAGCCGTTTGCCAGCGTTGAGTTCAACTTTTCGGAGGCGAAGGTCGGCGGGTGTCACTTCGATGCACTCGTCGTCTGAAATGAACTCGAGAGCATGTTCCAGAGAAAGATCTCGGGGCGGACTCAGACGGATGGCTTCGTCAGCCGCTGCGGCCCTGACGTTCGTCTGTTTTTTCTCTTTACAGATGTTTACGTCTATATCATCCGGTCTTGGATTTTCACCGATGATCATTCCCTCGTACACGGTTTTGCCAGGACCAACGAAGAGTGTGCCGCGGTCCTGAAGAGTCGATGCTGCGTAGGCGCTTGTTAGGCCCGAACGGTCAGCGACAATGGAACCAGAGTGGCGGGTTCGAAAATCGCCTGTCCATTTCACGTAGCTCTCAAAAACATGATGAAGAAGTCCGGTGCCGCGAGTCTCAGTAAGAAATTCGGTCCTAAAGCCAATTAGACCGCGGGCGGGAACGACATAATCGAGGCGAACCCAGCCGGTGCCGTGGTTAGTCATCTGTTCCAAACGACCACGCCTTTCCCCGAGAAGTTGAGTGACGGACCCCACATGTTCGTCGGGTACGTCAATAGTCACGCGTTCGGTCGGCTCGTGAGTCAGGCCATCGATGATTTTGGTGAGCACTTCAGGCTTGCCCACCGTGAGTTCGAAGCCTTCGCGGCGCATAATTTCAATGAGGACAGCGAGTTGAAGTTCGCCTCGGCCTTGAATTTCCCAAGCATCAGGTCGTTCGGTTGGGAAAAGGCGCAGTGAGACGTTGCCAACGAGTTCTGCATCTAAACGACTTTTAATTTGGCGGGCTGTCAGCTTGGTGCCATCACTGCCTGCGAGAGGTGAGGTATTGATCCCCACGGTCATGGACAGACTTGGCTCGTCGACTTTGATCACCGGAAGGGCGCGCGGTGTTTCGAGGTCGCTGAGGGTTTCGCCGATAGTTATTTCGGGAATACCTGCAACGGCGACAATTTCTCCTGGTCCGGCTTCCGGCGCGTCAACGCGTTCCAACCCCTCGGTTACATAAAGCTCAGCGACTCGGGTGCTGGTTATAGTGCCATCGGTCCGACACCAGGAAACCATCTGGCCTTTTTTTAAACGACCGTGCAAGATCCTGCATAGAGCAAGCCTTCCGACATAGGGGTTCGCGTCGAGGTTGGTGACCCATGCCTGCAAGGGATGTTCGGGGTCATGGCGGGGAGCGGGAATCGTTCGAATTAGAACGTCGAATAATGGGTCCAGATCATGTCCCGGAGAATCCAGGTCGATTGTGGCGGTTCCCTTTCGGGCGTCGGTGTAGACGATTGGGAAATCGATTTGTTCGTCTCGCGCGTCTAGGTCAAGGAACAACTCGTAAGTTTCGTCGACGACTGCAGTAATGCGGGCATCGTGCCGATCGATTTTGTTAATAACCAGCACTACGGGAAGGTTGAGAGCCAAGGCTTTTCGCAACACAAACCGTGTTTGTGGCAGCGGACCCTCCGAAGCATCAACTAACAGGACGACACCATCGACCATCGTCAGAGCGCGTTCGACTTCCCCCCCAAAGTCTGCGTGGCCGGGAGTGTCAACGATATTGATCTTGAAGTGTTGCTCTGCCTCGCTCTTCCACCTAACGGCAGCGTTCTTGGCGAGAATGGTTATGCCTTTTTCGCGCTCAAGATCCATAGAGTCGAGAATTCGGTCAGTAACGTCAGCATTCTCGCGAAAGGCTCCGGACTGCCACAACATTGCGTCGACGAGCGTCGTTTTTCCGTGATCAACATGAGCGATGATCGCCACGTTACGAAGGTCATCGCGCGCGATTGAAGGTTCGGTAGTAGTCAATGGTTTCGAGGTCGCAATTGGGGGACGCGGCGACTGCCTCAGTGTGCCAGGAACCGTCGGCGTTGAGGTGTTCAGTCGTAGACGAAGCCAAGTTCTGAAGGTGGTGGTAGTTCGCCGCCTATGTGACCGTCGCGCCGTAGAGCAGCAATCGTTTTCTCGTCGAGGCCGGCAATAGTGGCGAGTATCTCATCGGTGTCTTGATCAAATAGCGGGGCATGTTTGATGGGCTTGGGTCGAAAGCCATCGAGCGTAAATGGTGACGCGAGATGTCGCATGGGCCCGGTTATGGGGTGATCCACGCGGTCGATGCGAGGGGCGACTCGCCTCTCGTTCGGGGCTGTCCAGGGATCCCAACAAACTTCTGCTTTTCCACCAGATGCTTCAACCTGATCGACGAACTCACTCGCTGACCATTCCCTAGAGCATTCAAGTAGCTCAGTGACTAGCTTGCTTGCCTCACCAGTTGCCACTACAGCCACCCACCGATCGTTGGTTAACGCAAAAGTCGCTACATCGATGCCCGGTTCGCGATTACCCATCCGACCAATGTTTCTGCCGTCGCGCGAAGCCAGGATGAGTGCCTCGCCTGAGTGCTGCCACATGGCTTCGTGTTGGCTGAGATCGATTTCGATGCCGTGACCGGTCGTGTCGGAGTGAAAGAGGCCGGCGAGCAAAGCGTTCGCTGCGTGGACGCCTGCGGTGGGGTCGGGGAAATAGATGTTTGATACCCGGGCCTCTTCATGTTCGTAACCCTGCCGATGAGCTATTCCGCCCATTGCCTCGATTATCGAGCCGTAGCCGACCGCGTCGCAGTAGGGGCCATCAACCCCGAAGGCAGGCATGCGAACCACGACAAAGCGGGGGTTTACGTCGGTGAGCGTTGAGAAATCGAGGCCGAGTTGTGGCAAGACGTGGGCTGAAAAGTTAGCGACTAATCCGTCAGTGTTTCTTACGAGTTCCAAGAATGCAGACTTACCTTCGTCGCTAGCGAGGTTGATGACGCAGTCCTTCTTGCCTTTGTTTACGGCGTTGAACAAGCCACCGGCTTCGTAAAAGCGATTGTCATGAACCAAATGTTCTTGGCCCGGCCGCATCCCGTGATCGTAGGGACGTTGGGTACGAAAGCCGTCAAAAGGAGCGGTCGACTCGATCTTTATGACTTCAATACCGAGAGGGGAAAGCACATTGCCCACATAGGGACCCGCCCAGGAAATCGTCATTTCGATGACCTTGAGGCCGTCGAAGGGCCGTAGCCGCAAGTGATGTTCATTGTCGGGACTGGGGGGCTTGTCTTCCCCAACCACTCGCACTCGTTGGTCGACAACGGGGAGAGATGGAGCCTTGAAGGGTCGAACCGCTCCGGTCACCGTTTCTTCAGGAGTGACGATTTCTCCCAGGTAGCCGCGAGCTTCCAGATGAGGGTCGGTGAGCGCATCGAGGGGAGTCATGACCATTCCCGCTGCCCATGGAGACTCCAACGCTAAATCGAAGATCTCGCGTTTGGTCCTCTCGGAATACCAAGGGGCGATCTTCTCCCAGATCAGCGGGATGTGAGGTTGTCTGCGAAGCCTATTCCGCAGTTCGGGATCATCGATCCACTCTGGAATTCCGTAGAAAAGGCATTGCATTTCCCAATCGATGGGACGAATCGAACCGGGGGCGACGTGGCCGTCCTTGCATTTGATGGCGCCGGAGGGAAACGCGGTAGGTGGATGCGCGCCCACCAATGAACGGACACGTTGGCAATGTAAAGCATCTGCGTAACACAATTCGGTTGCGGTGAGTAGAGCACCTAACCACGAAACGTCAATATGGGAAGCGTCGGTTCTAAGAATTGTTTGCGTCATGGCCGCAGCCAGCCCGCCGGCGATGTACTGGCTTTGCCACCCGGGAAGCCTTAAGGGCTCTAACCCTTCGTCTCCGTTAAATCCTAAGAACCCTGTTGCGGTCTGCACTAGTAGTTCATCGGCGATGCATCCCGGCGTTGAGGCATCAGCTCCCCACGCTGTTGTCGTCACTAAACGTGTGTTGTGACGACGGAGGCGCTCTGGATCCCATTGAGAATTTCGAAGATTGATGAGGACATCACTGGCCAGGACGACATCAGCCCAAGATGGGTCGATTTCTTCGGCGTTCACATTGAACTTCCCGGCATTCAGATGAACAAAAAGAGGACTGAGTTCGTCTTCATTCAACTCGAAATCGTCGACCGGCTGGTTTCTCGCTGGATCACCACCGTTGGGTTCAACTTTGACTACTTCGGCACCAAGGCATGCCAGGAGGCGTCCGGCATAAGGACCCGAAATTCCGGTGGCTGTTTCTATTACTCGAAGACCGTGTAGCGGGGGTGTCGCCATTGCTACAGCATGTCGCGCGGATTACAGCGACGCCCGACGGCTAGGAGTTTTCGGCCGATTTTTTCTTGTTTTGGGCGATCGTTACCTGCATGGCCTCCGCCGCCTTCTCGTTGCCCATGATTTTGTTGAGAATGGCTTCGCCAGCGCGGTTGAACGCTTCGCGCTTGGTCGATACGAACTCTTGAGATTCTCTCAGTTTGTTGGTGTAGCCGTTGATCTCAGGGATCACGTAACGGGCGACAAGATCCCAGCTATTGGCGGTGTCGCGAGGGTTTGCCCAATCGTGGACGAAGCCGATCGCTGTTCCGAAACCTCCGGTGAGCTCGTGCATATCGCGAATGAACTGGACCAAATCGTCGGGGGTACCCACCACTGCCGACTGCACTATGCCCTTCGACGCACCCCCGCAAATCGCGTCGAGCGCTTCGTCGGGATCGCTGTAGGCGACGGCTCCTTGCCTTTGCAGAGTCCCGACGATGTATTCGTTGTGCCAACGTTGAAGCCCGTCTCGAGCCTGTGCCCGCGCTAAATCTTTCGTTTCCGCCAAATGCCAATTCATCAAGACTCGCCAGTCGGACCTGTCTACCGTCGCCCCAGACTCGCGGGCGGCGTCTTCGGCGAACTCCCATTGGGTGGACAAAGCGGTGATGCCTTCGGCCGCCATCGATCCGATGGAGATGACGCCGATTCCGTATTTGCCGGCAAGTGTCATTCCTGAAGGCGACACCATCGACGCTGTAGCAGCGGGCATGTTGTCTTGCACCGGTAGGAGTTGCAACTGGGCATCTTTCATGGTGAACCAGTCGCAGTCGTAGGAAAAGCGAGGTTCCCCGCGAAGGAGACGCAAGATCACCCCAAGTGCCTCGTCTTGCCGGTCACGCAGGACCATGGGATCAATATCAAATGTGTGAGCGTCAGAGGGAAGTGCCCCTGGTCCGGTTCCGAAGATCACTCTGCCAGCGGTCATGTGGTCCAACTGGACGATGCGTTGAGCAACGTTGTAGGGATGGTGATATGGCAGGGAAACAACTCCGGTTCCAAGCTTGATGCGCGAAGTCCGTTCCCCGGCGGCAGCGAGAAACATTTCCGGGCTGGCGATCATTTCCCAACCCGAACTGTGATGTTCCCCGCACCAAAACTCGTGGAAACCTAGCTGTTCGAGTTGGACAACGAGATCAAGATCTCGACGGAATTGCAGCATCGGGTTTTCGCCGACCGGATGATGCGGAGCAAGAAAGGCCCCGAACTGAAGTCCCATCACACGCACGGTCCCGGTGAGAGCTCAGGTATAGAAGTTTGCGGCCGAAAGTTTCTCATAGCGCGAACCTAGTAGTTCTTAACCCCAACCTTTCTATTGGAGTGTTCCGGCTTGTTCGGGTTTTCGTACGAGGTTCAAGGTCCGTAATGAGAAGACGTGTACCCGATCGGAGTTAATGTGCGGTATGGCATTCGATCAACCTGAGGAGCCCGAACGAAATCTTTCTGACTCTGAGGTGGCTGCCCTTAGAGAAGACGGCGTAATTCGCGCGTCTAAAGTGTTATCTGATGCCTGGCTGGATCGCATAGCAACGGGCATAGAGCACACCCAAAAGGTGCCCAGCAAGCTCGGTGAGGTGCTCTCCATAAAAGATCGCGGTTTCACCGCTGATCTGTTCATGTGGCTGCAGAACGATTACTTCAAAGACGTAGTTTTTGGTTCGCCCTTGGCACGGTTGGCGCAGCAGGTCCTCGACTCGCCGTCAGTGACTCATTGGTATGACCAGTTGTTCTTGAAGGAGCCCGGATCAGATGTTCCCACTCCGTGGCATCACGATCTGACCTTCTGGCCGATTATCGGAGAGCAAATCGTCAGTATTTGGATTCCCGTCGACACTGTGACTTCTGAATCGAGTGGACTTGAATTCATCAGAGCTTCGCACCGGTGGTCAAATCGTTTCAAGGCAATCACTCCCGATTACAACTCCTATATGGTCAATCCAGATCTTGAAGACATGCCGGACATTGACTCCAACCGCGAGCAGTACGAGGTTCTTGCGTGGGATCTCGAACCTGGGGATGTGTTGATCTTTCACCCTCTCATCGTTCACGGCTCTCGAGGGAATTCATCGAAAAGTAAGCGGCGCAGAGCGTTCGCTAGTCGCTGGGTTGGAGAAGACGTCGTTTATGACCCGAAGCCGCACACGATGCCGTTGCCGCCAGATCATGGGTTGGATCCGGGCGACAAGCTAGGGGGGCCAATGTTTCCGACTGTTTTGCAGGGCACCTAACTTCACTGAGTGCATGTAACGCGAAATCAGTCGGCTTCTGAGCTTTCGCCGGGGTTGTCAGTGTCGTCCGCCGGTGCGTGCGTGGGCCCGAATCGTGTTTCGTTCAACACGATGACGACAGTTGATAGGGCGAACCCTATGAACATTCCAAAGCCTGTGAAAATTACTGGGACACTTTTCAAAAGAATCCCGAGCCAGGAAACTGCTACGCCAACGGCGATGAACCATGCTGGCTCTATTGGTCGGTTGCGCACAATCGCTCCTCGTATATCTCAAAGTCCTACGGTAACCAGTCAGTGCTCAAATCACTGCGCCCGAAAGTGAATTTCGCTCACACCCAGTCGCGAATTACATTCCAGGGGTCTTTTGTGCGATGTTGTTGCAGATGTGCAGTAGGGCCATGGAATAAATGATGAAGTAATTAGGTAGGTGCAGGTGTGAAGAAGTCACGAATCCCGATTGGTGTGATGTTCAACACTGATCGAATGCCAGCGCAATCTTTGGCGGCGTTTGCTCAAAACCTTGAAGCGCTTTCAGTCGACACCCTCTGGGTTCCTGAGTTATTGGGGCGCGAACCTTTCGCCACCTCAGCGCACTTGTTGGCGGCCACCGACCACCTGCGAGTGGCGACCGGAATAGCGACCGTCTACGCGAGAGATGCGATTGCAGCCGCGGCGGGAGCCCTCACGCTTGCCGAGTTTTCCAATGGCCGGTTTGTGCTTGGGCTCGGAGTTTCCAATGCTGGACTTGCGAACACCAGAGGCCACGTTTGGGAGCCGCCGGTCGAAAAGCTGACCTCATATGTCAAGGCCGTTCGAGACGCTCAGATCTCTGTTCCGGGTTCTTATGAGGTCGAAATTCACGTAGCTGCTCATGGCCCCAAAATGTTGAAGGCTGTGCGTTCCTTGGTTGACGGTGTCAGCACGTTCCTGCAAACCCCCGACCATACGGCCGTCGTTCGTCAACAAATCTCAGAGAGCACGTCTTTAAACGTGACTCAGATGTGTTTGTTGTGCGATGACCCGCTTGAGGCCCGAAGACTTGCTCGGCGCGCCCTTGGCTTCTATGTGGGATTGGACTACTACCGGCGAGCTTGGAGGAACCTCGGTTTTGATGATTCA
>Ga0066857_10000700_pt1 | contig 12662 bp, 9 predicted proteins | sample ETNtaG_2_FD_65602 | JGI IMG/M metagenome (GOLD analysis project Ga0066857, IMG submission 65602) | Marine microbial and viral communities from oxygen minimum zone, Eastern Pacific Ocean - ETNP201406SV203 | ecosystem: Environmental > Aquatic > Marine > Oceanic | place: Pacific Ocean: Eastern...
GACAAGGACAAGGACAAGGACAAGGACAAGGACAAGGACAAGGACAAGGACAAGGACAAGGACAAGGACAAGGACAAGGACAAGGACAAGGACAAGGACAAGGACAAGGATGCGGACTCAGATAAAAAAGAAAGTCCGGAACCGGTAGCAGAAACTGAAAAAACGGAAGAGACACCTTCTGCAGAAAAGGATCAGGAAAACTCCGTGAAGGAAGATGATTCAGAAAAATCCGAATCCACCCAGACTGAAAAAACAGAAGCATAATTTCATTGAGAACCTAATAACGGAGAACTCATGGCACGTAAAAAGAAAAAATTGAGAATGAGGCGTAATCGAATACCGGCCAGTATCCTGTTGCGTAGAAAACGTAAATCCTGCCCTTTCAAGGAAGCCGGCATCACGCGCATCGACTACAAAGATGTGGAATTGCTGAAGCCCTACGTCACAGAAGGGGGAAAGATCGTTCCTAGCCGGATTTCCGGAGTCTCTACCTCTTATCAGCGTAAACTCCAGCTGGCCATCAAACGGGCCCGTAATCTGGCTCTGCTTTCCTACACCGCAGGTTATGTCCCACAGTTTGAATCCACCCGAGTCCAGCGGTTCAACCCAGCACACAGGGAGGCGAGATGAGATTGATCCTCACCGAAGATGTAGCCAACCTGGGCTCACTGGGGGATGCTGTCGAAGTCAAAGCAGGATATGGGCGAAATTACCTGATCCCTCAGGGAAAAGCCTTGCTGGCCGACAACCGGGCATCCAAGGAACTCCAGCATCGGCTGACCCATCTCGAAAAACTTCGTCAGGGGAAAATCGCTCTTGCTCAGGAACAGGCAGCAAAAATCAAAGAACTGCAACTTGAAGTCGTTCGCAAAGCGGGACAGGGCGGACGCCTCTTTGGCTCGGTAACCATCCGTGACATCCTTCAAATGCTGACAGATCAGGGTTATGATTTCGACAGGAAGGTGGTCACTCTCCATGCACCGATCCGAAACGTCGGGAGTCATGAACTGACCATCCGGGTTCACACCGAAGTCCGAGTCTCACTGAGTATCAAGGTGATAGGAGAAATAGAACCGGGTGCTGCTGAGGTTGCTGAAGAAACAGCCGAAGCCTCCGAAGACACAGAAACGGGAGAAGAAAATCCGGAAACTGTGGAAGCTTCCGCAGAAGAATCTCAAGAAACGGAAACCGGTGTGGAAACGGAAGCCAGCGCCTGATCTAAGCGCCGAAGTTTCCTGGAACCTGCACTTTTTCATTCCAAAGAGGAATGCGATTTGAAGGTTTCTTTAATAAATTGTTTCCGAAGAGTCTTTCTTCAGAAACAAACAGGTGATACCCTTCACAAATTGATGTGAGAGGCAGTTCAAACGAAGATCTGCCTCCAACATCGTATCCTCAACAAATCCCTGCGCTTTCTTTAGAAGTGCCCCGGGATGATCACCTTATCCGTGTGTACATGCCTCTGGATCCTAAATCCGTTCAATCCAGCAGCGATTCCGAACAACGGAATGCACCCTATGCATCCCGGCAGCGGGGAGCTCGAGGGAAACCCGATTTCGAGGCCCTTCTGCCCCATGACCGACTGGCCGAACAAGCTGTTTTGGGGGCCGTCATTCTGAATAATTCCGTGTTACCCAAGATGGCGGACATACTCAGGGATGAGGATTTTTTCTCGATGTCCCACCGCAGGATTTTTTCCGGGATGCGTGATCTTTCTGAAAATGAAGCACCTATCGACGAATTAACCCTTTCGCGATGGCTCGAAGATCAAAAGCTGCTTGAACATACTGGAGGTGTGGACTACCTCCTGGAACTTGCAGAAACCACTCCGGTTGCAGAAAATGCGGAAAGCTATGCGGAAATCGTCAGAGAAAAAGCCCAGCTACGGGACATCATCACCACCGCCCATGAAATTGCCCAACAGGGCCAGGAGGGCGCAGAAAGCATTTCGGACTTCATTGCTGAATCCAGTGAAAAATTAAGGTCCATCGACTCTCGCTATCGAGACGAGAGTTATCACCCCCTGAAGAAGATCCTACTCACCCAGTTCGAGCTGCTTGAAAAACTATCTGATCAACCCCAGCTCATCACCGGTGTCCCTTCCGGTTTCATCGACCTCGACAACATGACCAGAGGATTTCAGCAAAGTGATCTGGTCATTCTGGCAGCACGCCCCTCCATGGGAAAAACCGCCCTGGCGATGAATATCGGACTCAACGCTGCAGCCCATCATGCCGTTCCGGTATTGATCTTCAGTCTCGAGATGCCCAAGGAACACATTGCGATGAGATTGATCTGCAGTGAAGCCAGTGTCAACAACAAGAAAATGATGGTCGGAGATCTCGATCAGGATGACTGGGACAAACTTCTGGAGGCAACTTCCAGGATGATGGAAGCGCCTCTTTTGATCGATGACCAGTCCGGAATCAGTCCCAACCACATCCGTAAGGTTGCACGTCAGGCCAAGGAGGAATATCCCGAACTGGGAATGATCATCGTCGATTACCTGCAGTTGATGCAGAGCAGCCGTCAGCAGAATTCCCGTGAACAGGAGATCGCTGACATTTCCCGGTCGATGAAAGCCATCGCCAAAGAATTCAATCTGCCGGTGATTGCCCTTTCCCAGTTGAACCGTGATCTTGAACGCCGTGCTGACAAAAGGCCGATGATGGCTGACTTGAGGGAATCCGGTGCCCTCGAACAAGACGCTGACCTGATCCTTTTTATTTACCGTGATGAAATCTATAATTCGGAAACCGAAGACAAGAACATTGCCGAAATCAACCTGGCCAAACACCGTAACGGAGAGATAGGCGGTTGCAGACTGGCTTTTATTGGTCAATACACCAAGTTCGCCAACCTTGCCCTGGGCAGTGACCCCACCATGCCTTGAATCGCTCTCGAGCTTTCAACAATCCAAAAAACTTTCGTGAACCAGGAATTCAACCAGGAACCAACCGCAGAAAAATTATCTGCGATGCTGAACCCTGAAAACCTGAGACAAACGGTGGTGGCCTCCGCTCCTCCTTTTCTTCCCATCCCCTGTTTCCCGGAAGTGATCGGAGCACTGCTCGAACATCTGATGCCACTCGAGTGGGAAGATCTCAATGAGCGTGGGAGGAATTTTCTGAAGTGGATTTCAGTCAAGGCCGAAGCAATCGACTCTCTGCTTCCAGAATCATCTGATTCACCTACACGAGGTTTCGAATTGCTTGCCATCAACCGGGAAGGGAATGGATTTGTGAAAATTTCCGAGCAAAGCAAGGAACTCGAAATCCCTTCTGTCATGCTCCGTTTTTCAACCCTGATTGCTACTTTTCTCACCGTCCGTCTTCTACTGAAACAGATGAAAGAAGATGGTTTCCCTGCTCCCTCTTTGGTATTCACTCAGAATGTGGATGGCGATTACCTGAACTATCCAAGAGCATTGCAAAATCTGCTTCAACTGTTTCCCGAATGCCAGCAGATGTTCCATTTTGAAGTCAGTGAACTGCTTACGGAAGATTATGTGACAACCATTCGTACCCTGGCGGAAGATCTAGGAATCCGATTCGTACTCGATGACACCAACAAAATGGACGCAAGGGTTCATCAAAAACTTCTGGACCTCGCGGACTGGATCAAGATCGATTTTCAGGCAACAGCTTCAATCGAGGAGCGGCTCAGGGAAGGTCAAGGAGAACAGATCCTTCTGCACCTCGAACTCTATGCCCATGGCGCGGGTTCACCTGTGATCGTCTTTGAGGGCTTAGGTGATGAGAGCCAGCTCAAATCCTTCCTTCAGGAACGTTGGCGTAATTCCGAAACCGCTCTTTACCAGCAGAGCAGGGAACGGCTCCCTCTTCCTCCCTGGGATCGTTATTTTGGACTGATCCAGGATTATCATGAAGTGGAAAAAGGGCTGTTTTACCAGGGGTTGCTTGTCTCCCAAATTGAGGCCTCTGAAGGATGATTCTCCAAATTCTGAATCCTCTGAAACGAAGAAAAAGGATTTCTTCCTGGATTTCCTTTCCGGTCCTTCAGTCGATGATGGTGATAATAATTCTCAGCGGATGCAAATCAGAAAGTATTGAGGAAACAACTTCTGAAACCCCCTCTGAGACAATGGGGACTGTTTTCGAAAATCCACTAGAGTATTCAGCAGGAGAAAATCCGACCACCATCGAGAGTGGGGACTGGAACAATGACAACCGGACTGACCTGATGGTACTCAATCCCCGAAAACAATCAGGAACCTCGAGCTTGGTAGACGGAACGCTTCACCAGTTTTTGGACAACTCCAGTCTGAGCACAAAGTTTCCTTTCAGTTCCACCAGCCTGACTCCCGCAACCACAGTCTGGAGGCAGCACCTGATCGCTATCGACTTTAATGGAGACAATCTCACCGATCTCGCTACTGCTGAAGCAAATCTCGACCAGGTCAAATTCCTGCTCAACTCCTCAGGCAGTTTCACTGACAATGGAACGGTCAGCGTGGGTGATGTTCCAATCCACCTCGAATCTTTGGATATTGATAAGGACAACGATACCGATCTCAGTGTGGTCAATAGGGGAGGCAACAGCATCAGCTTACTCAGAAATGATAATGGAAGTTTTACCAGCCTCGATAATTTAAGTGTGGGAGACACACCTCTGAAAAACGTCAGCGGGGATTGGGATAATGACAGCGACATAGATCTGGCCATACTTGCATCAGCTGATAACCAGATAGAAATTTGGACAAACAACGGTAGTGGCAGTTTCACTAAAGAGTCCACTCAGCCTTCCACTACCGGAAGTTCTCCCAGGGACCTGATCAGCGGAGACTGGAACTGCGATGGCTACCTGGATCTGGCCACAGCCGATTTTTTGGGAAACAGTTTGTCGCTTTATTACGGTCAAAGCAGTGGTGCAGTTTTTTCCAGCCCCCAGACGATCAGCATTGGAAAAGGCCCGGCCAGTATTGCTGCTGCTGATTTCAACAATGACAGCAGGATGGATTTTGTCATCGCTCACCGTTTCTATTTCAGCACTTCAAGCCTTTCTTTGCTGACTGGAGATATCGGTATTCTTCTGAGCCAGTCGACACTCGATAGCAGCAACCAGGTTGTATATGATGCAGAAACACGTTTCGCTTCCACCCTTGAGGCTGGAGGTTCTCCCCCTGCAGATGTCTTGATTCGTGATGTCGATAACGATTCCAAACTCGACCTGTTGCTCAGCCTGCCCTTCAACAAAAAACTGGGCATCCTTTCAGGAAAAAATTACTCCGGAACTCTAGACTGTTCCTGAATAACGCTTTTCCAACTCTAGGGACCATCAATTTTCGGCAGTGTTGAGGGGCGAAAAAAAGATGCCTCCTCCATCATGGATTATATTGGCCTCCCTGAGGGATTATTTTTTTATTTTCTGAATCAAAACCTTTACCAAAAGCACCGATATCGGCCTGCTGTTTGCAAGTCCGATAGTGATTTTTACACAATTTCTCCGCTTTTGTTTTTTAAAAGGGAGCAGAGATTCGTGAAACTTTTATTCTTCGAACAAGATTCATGATTCAGGATCGATCCTCTGGAAAAATCATCAGCCTTCTGGTTTTCCTGTTGATGATTTTCTCTTCCTTTTCCTGGAACCAGCTTTCAGCCCAATCCGAACTGCCACTTACCTACCTCTGGAAACCAAAATATTATGCTTCGGTGGAAGGTCAGGAACGGCTGATTTATGCAAGGAGTTTTGCTCGAAGTCAGATGAAATTCGTCGACATCGACGGAGACCTGGACAAGGACCTTCTGATCGGAAAGGCAGACGGCAGACTGGCTTTTTTTCGAAATGAAGGTACTCCCAAGCAACCACGCCTTCGTCTGGAAACAGAAGACTTCGAGGTCATCCATGAAGAAAAAGATGCAAACCAGCAATTGATGTATCTGAACCGAATTGTGGATGTTGGCAAGAACGCTGCTCCTGAACTGTCTGACATCGATGACGATGGGGATATGGATCTTTTTGTCGGATCCTCCGACGGTCAGATTTTTTTCTTTGAAAATCGAGGAAATAAACTCTTGCCCAAATTCTTCCGGGTGACACCGATTTACATGAATTTGAACTTTGTTGGAAACAGCGTCCCGCGTTTTGCCGACCTGAACGGAGACCTGGTTCAGGATCTGGTCGTTGGATTGAAAGACGGGAGGGTAATGATTTTTTTTAATTCAGGTGTTTCCACCAATGCCCTCTTCTGCAAGGAATTTGAACCACTCAATCCTCCGGACAAACGTTGTAAATACCAGCCTTTGATGCTCACCAACATATCTCCACTTGGAGATGCCAGTCCTGCCATAGTGGACTGGGACCTTGACAAGGATCTGGATATTGTTATCGGAAAATCAAACGGCAAACTCGATTTTTTCTGGAACAAAGGAAATCCGATCGAACCAGACTGGCATCTGGAATCGAATCATTTCCAGTTCATTGATTCGGGAGGACTTTCGGTTCCTACATTCCACGACATGAATGGAGACGGTTATCCCGAACTATTCGTCGGCACCTCCACTTCAGGTATCATTTATTATGAAAATCGTGAACTGGTCTTTGACCGTCTCAAAGCCATCAAAACTATGGACCTGACTCTTCTTAACCCCACAGATGGGCCTGAAAGAATCCTCAAAGAAGCCTGCGAACAACTGAGAGGAATGCCTGAATGCCTTTTCCCTCTTGGAGCAGCTCTTGATGTTCCACCTGGATCAAAACTTGCTGAACTCGATCAGCTGCTGCCTTATCTGTTGCGTCCTGATACGAGTTTAAATTCCACTCCTTTAGCTCAATCGGAGACCGCTGAAACTAAGGGGAAAGCGAAAAAAAAGCCTGTTATGCAGGCCAATACCAATACTGAAAAAGATGCTACTGCAGAAACATCTTCAGAAGCTCCCGCTGAAACAACAGAAGAAGAGAGCAAAGACAAAGCAAATACTACCGTGGAAGCATCAGAACCAGAGGTAAAGGAACCCAATCAGTTGATCACCCGCAATCAACTCTGGCTCAATACACGGAATTTCCTGGGCCTCCATCGGCTGACCGCTTCCGAGAGACATGCGATTCCATTTTCGACAGACTGGAACAAAGACGGCAAATCCGACCTGATCCTTGGAAGTGCTTCAGGACGCCTTTACGCATTTGAAAACCGGGGAGAGAAGGAACCGGATTGGTGGCCCCTGGAACAGAAAGTCTTTGCTCCAAATCAAAGACGTTATAGTGCTCCAACGCTGGGAGACCTTGATGGAGATGGAGACTTGGACCTCATCAGTGGAAACCGTCAGGGTAGACTTGAGTTGATGGAAAACCGTGGCACAGCTGAAAAACCAGAATGGACTTTGACCGACGTCAACCTGGCCCAGATCGATGTGGGCAGCTACAGCGTTCCCAGATTGTTTGACATTGATGGCGATGGGGATTTGGATCTCTTCGTGGGAAACAGCCGAGGCCTGGTCATCTTTTATGAAAACCAGGGCAGCAAGGAAAGTTCCATGTTCGTTATCCGAAGCACCCGGTTCGCTGGAGTCAACACTAAGGGGCATGCGGTGCCTGCTTTTTTTGAATGGAACGCCGACAACCAAAATGATCTCCTGGTGGGCAGTCGTGAGGGTTTTTTAGGCCTTCACACTAACACTGCTGCTGCGGGCACTTCGGTTATGAAAGGTTGGAAAACTCAGTCCGATAGATGGCAGGATCTGAGAGTGCCTTCATTCAGTTCTCCTTATTTTACGGATCTCAATGGCGACGAAAAAATCGACCTGCTGATGGGTGACGAAGAAGGGCATCTTATCCTGCTGGAAAATACCGGGGTTCTGAAAACTGAAGAAATTCCCGAATCAGAACTGGTATTGACCCAGAACATTGTCGAAGAGGAACCCGTTGCACTTGAGGAGACTGCAGCAGTTGTTGTCCAGGCGAGTCAAGCGAAAAGAGACGATTCTGCATTTGATCCGAATTTTGAACTGGTCACGACCAATTACGGCGGACTTGATGTTGGGAAAAGAGCCGTACCTGCCTTTTTGGATCTCGACGGAGATTCTGATCTAGATCTGGTGATAGGCAACCATGCAGGCGAACTAAGACTTTATCTCCATGAAACCGGTTCGGAAGACGGGGAATGGTTGCTGGAAACCAAAACCTACTTGGGTTACCAGGGAGGCCGCAATGCTTCACCCGTTTTCACGGACCTCGATGGTGACAGTGATCGTGACTTGTTGGTTGGTACGGAGAGAGGAAAGATATTTTATTGGGAAAATCAGGGAAGCCTTGAGCTTCCAGACCTCATTCCAAATCCCACACCCTTCATTGGTGTCACAGGAGGCCGGAATTCCGTCCCCAGTGTTTTGGATTTGAATCAGGATGGCCAGATGGATTTGCTGGTTGGAAATTTTTTAGGACACATTCGTGAATATCATCAGATCAATAATGGTGATGCGCCTCACTTCAAACTTGAAAGAAGGCAGTTTCTTAATCTGGATGTCGGTCTTGGGGCCGTCCCACGTGTCGCGGATTTGAACAATGACTCGTTTCCGGATCTGGTCATCGGTTCAGACCATGGAAGACTTGTCAATTTCCAACCTAACACGGAGGAAAAGGCCGTCAATGCGATGCAATGGAAACTCAAGGGCGGATATTTCGACAAACTGAAGCTTCCTGTGGGCGGAGCTCCGGTTTTTGAAGATATGGACTTTGATGGGGATTTGGACATGGTGATAGGCACCGAAAATGGCACTCTCGAATACTACAGAAACATAGGACGTTAGCCCTCCTTTACAGTTCGAGGTCTGGACTTTCCAGGAAGGATGGTCCGGCCACCCTTCCCGAGATCAAGTGATTAACCAATCAGTTTAAGGACGCTCATCGTCTTCTGATTGGCATGGGCCAACATTGAAGTACTCGCATCCATCAGGATCTGGTTCCTAGTAAATTCTGCCATCTCCTCAGCCATGTCAGCATCACGAAGAACCGATTCGGAACCTTGCACATTTTCGTGTGCGATCCTTAACCAGTTCAGATTACTTTCTAGGGTGTTCTTCTGGAAAGCGCCCATCTCACCACGCTGAATCGCAACTTCTTCAATCGCACGGTCAATGATGCGCATTGCATCTTGAGCTTTGTCTGCACTCATTAAACTGGTTTCTTCAAGTGATTTAAATTCAGAATTATTGAGGACACCTGTACCAAGTTGAGCTGCTTTCATGCTCTTAAAAGACATGCCCACCTGCTGGTTCGGATTCGCACCCACATGAAAATTCATTGAATTCTGCTTGAAGGTTACGGTTCCGGCAAAAGCTCCTTCCGGACCACCGCCTCCAGGAGGGAGAGTGTTTCCGGTATAGCGAACACGAATGCCTTCAGCGACCCCTGCTCCAGGACCACCTGTAAGTACCTGCCCAAGACCAGTGGATTCTTCACCGGCAATTTCTCCAGCTACATCCACACCATTTTGCACAAGCGAAGGAACATCTGCCTGGGCAGAAAGAAGACCGGGAGTATTACTCGCAACCTGGAATTCCTGATCACTACCAAATTGCTTGTGACGAAGGGTGATATTCTGGGGTAGGTTCCCATCAGTCCCTTTGGCTTCAGGACGAACCAGTTCTAAATCGAGCCCCGCCGACTTGATGGCAAGGTTCAGTTCATTCAGGTTCTGTTCGACGTTGGCACCTTTGATAGTCCTGAAATTGACAGTCCTTCCTCCTTCTGAGATGGTAATCTGCTCCTCAGAATCGATGACGGCTTGACTCAATTGAACTGTTCCGGAATGTTCTGCACGCCTTGCAGCTGTCTTGATGGTCACATCGTAACCACCAAGGCCCGAACTCGTGGCGTCCTCTGTTGCGTCGACAAACTCCAGATTTGCACCCGTGGTCACTCCGTTGCCGGCTCTGCTTCCATCAAGCAAATAATTCTTACCATATTGAGTGTTCGCTGCGATACGGTTAACTGAATCGACGATGTTCTGGAATTCGAATTCATCTGCTTGTTGCATGAATTCATCGTTTGCACCTTCGTTGGCCGCATGAACCGCCAACTGCCTGGCATTCACCAAAGCTCTTGAAACTTCATCCAATGCCGCTTCAGCAGTCTGCAAAACTGAAACAGCATTTTCAGAATTATCGATGGCTTGACCCAGACTTGCAGACTGGGCCCTCAGCCTTTCGGAAACCTGAAGTTGGGCCGGACCGTCTGCCCCTTTGTTGATTTTCATCCCAGAAGCCAACCGTTCAAGATTCTTGTCCTGACGTTGACTGTTCTGGGTCATGATGCGGTGAGTGTTCACCGCCGATGTGTTGACATTGATACGCATTATGACTCCTTGCGGCTAATGTTAAATGAAACGGAACATCTTTTGTCCCATGGGATTTGATATGCGGAATGCTTTTCCGGATATCCCTGATAATCACATATATTCATAAATATATTGTTTTCATGATAAATAGGTTCATCATTACCCGATGTGGCAGATAAAGATCATCTCAGATATTTATCTACCCAACGGAAGTTCATTCTTCTCGGTACTTGGTACCGTAATTCCTACGACCGTTCGGACTCTATGTCTTAGAGGGTCACAAAACCAGATTTGAAATATGATCTAGCCGATAAGTTTAAGCACACTCATCGGTTTTTGATTCGCATGGGCCAGCATCGAAGTGCTCGCATCCATCAGAATCTGATTCTTTGTGAATTCAGCCATTTCCTGAGCCATATCCGCATCTCTCAGAACGGATTCAGAACTTTGGACATTTTCATGGGCGATTCTCAACCAATTCAGGTTGCTTTCCAGCGTATTCTTCTGAAATGCTCCCATTTCACCACGGGTTATGGCAACCTCTTCAATGGCCCGGTCAATCACTCGCATGGCATCCTGGGCTTTTGGCCCGTCCAGTAAACTCACATCTTGAAGATTGGCGAACTGCGATTCATTCAGTACACCAGATCCAAGGGAAGCTGCTTTCATGCTTCTGAAAGACATCCCGACCTGTTGGTTCGGATTGGCACCTACATGGAAATTCATGGAGTTCTGCTTGAAGGTCACGGTACCTGCAAAGGCGCCACTGGGACCGCCTCCGCCAACAGGGAGAGCTTCACTCGTATAACGAACCTGTATGCCCTCTGCAACCCCTGCTCCAGGACCACCCGTTAAAACCTGCCCTTTTCCTGTAGATTCCTCACCTGCAATTTCACCCGCGATGTTTACACCATTCTGGACTAGTGATGGAACATCCGCCTGGGCAGAAAGAAGGCCGGGAGTGTTACTGGCCACCTGGAATTCATGCTCACTTCCATACTGTTTGTGACGTAGTGTAATGTTTTGGGGTAGGTTACCATCGGTCCCTTTGGCTTCCGGACGAACCAGTTCCAAATCCAGTCCTGCGGATTTGATGGCAAGGTCCAATTCATTCAGATTCTGTTCGACATTGGCTCCTTTGATCGTCTTGAAGTTGACCGTCCTGCCTCCTTCAGAAATGGTGATCTGCTCCCCATTATCAATGGTCGCTTGGGTTAACTGAGCAGTACCGGTTAGCTCAGCACGCTTGGCTGTCGTTTTGATTGTCACATCATACCCTCCAAGCCCAGAACTAACGGCATCTGATGTTGCGTCAACAAATTCCAAACTAGCCCCAGTGGTAACCCCGTTTCCAGCCCGGCTTCCATCAAGAAGATAGTTCTTTCCGTACTGGGTATTGGCTGCAATTCGATTGACCTGCCCCACGATGTTTTGAAATTCTAATTCATCTGCCTGAAGCATAAACTCGTCGTTCGCCCCTTCATTCGCCGCATGAACTGCTAACTGCCGTGCATTAACCAGTGCTCTGGAAACTTCGTCCAGAGCGGCTTCTGCTGTCTGAAGGACCGAAACCGCATTTTCCGAATTGTCAATCGCCTGGCCCAAACTTGCCGTTTGAGAACGAAGTCTCTCTGAAACCTGAAGAGCTGCCGGGCCGTCCGCACCTCGATTGATTTTATGACCTGACGCCAACCTTTCCAGATTCTTGTCTTGGCTTTTACTGTTATTTGTCATGATTCGATGAGTGTTCACCGCAGATGTATTTACATTAATACGCATAATTAGGCTCCTTGCATGAATCCAATGATGGACTCTTTTTTTACAAAACATCCCGATGGTTCATTCCTTCAGGATTAGAATTATTCCCCGAATTCGCATCGAGGTTTTTAAAGTCAGGAATTCAACTATCCCTGTCGGAAGATGTTCCACTCCGTGGAACCAACCTCCTTAACGAGGAAATCATCCATGTTTCCCCTTGATTTTCCTCCATCCATAAAAGGCATTAGACAATGATATTTGTCATATATATTTATTTTTATGACAATTTTCTCAACATCTTGAGTTCACAGACATGTCGGGATCTCAAAATGCCAACATCCTACTCTGGCCCAAACTATGGGGCCTATAGGAGAAAAACGATTTTTCCAAGATCTTGTTCTATACCCTTTTTATATGCTAAGGCTTTTTTTTACCTCTGAAAATAGAACCTTGAAGCAAGACTGAACCTTTGAACGGTTAAACCTGTTTCGGCTTTTCAACAATGGTGATCTATTTTCCAAGAACAAAAAATTTCGATGTTAATCCTGGTTTGGAATAATCATTTCAAACTATCAGGATGTCTCACGATCAATCAGACTCTATTCGAATC
>Ga0066857_10000712_pt1 | contig 12577 bp, 9 predicted proteins | sample ETNtaG_2_FD_65602 | JGI IMG/M metagenome (GOLD analysis project Ga0066857, IMG submission 65602) | Marine microbial and viral communities from oxygen minimum zone, Eastern Pacific Ocean - ETNP201406SV203 | ecosystem: Environmental > Aquatic > Marine > Oceanic | place: Pacific Ocean: Eastern...
CATGATATCTGAGATCTCAGTGAATCAGGGGTTGGCAATCTCCTAGGCAGAGTGTTTGATAGGGAGCGCGCTGAGCGAGGTACTGAGTGGAATGGACTTTGAGGACCTCGTAAACACCCCGAGGAAGGTGAGAATCCTCGGGATAAGTGTGGCTTTCATGCTGGCCTTCCCCCTGTACTTCCAGTTGATGCCTTCATTGCTTGATGACGACATGATAGGAGGAGGTTCTTCGGGTCCTTCAGGTGACTGGGAAGTTGGATTCGCTGAGACTCCGATAATAATGCAGGAATCCCAGATGTTAGGAGATGGAGACACTCATGATACTTTCTTCGACGTCATGTCTGAGTTGAATATTGGATATGTCGAGTTAGATGTGGATTGCAATGACAACGACGATCCCGGACCGGGTTTCACAGACAGCGCTGAGGGCAACAGCGATGTCAGCGGGGCCGAGGGCGAGTTCGTCGACCAGAGTGGAGACGGGCCGTGTTCGGGAGGTGATTCGGGTTTCACACTTCGATGGGATGTCACTCAGAATTACACTGGAGCGAACTACACTGCTACCGGGATGAGTGAATCGGAACTACACGAAATGTGGATGGATGGTGGCATGGGAAGAGGCACTTGGGCTGCCACGATAACAGCTGAAATCAACTCCCCTCCGTCTCCTCTGGGTTCCATCGTCGATTCTGACGAGGAGTACGATATCACTTGGACCGCTATGGCCTACGAGTTGGTACTGCAACCCGTCATCGACGTAGAGACCTGATCAAGTCCTGGCGTAGATGCTGATTACATCCCCATCCTGCACTTCGTGTTCGGAGCCAATGACTCTCGAGGATCTGGCATCAACAGCCCTGATGAAGCCATCACCAAGATCCGAGTGAACTGCGTAGGCGAGTCCCTTCGCTGTGGTTCCCTCAGCGACCAGTAGTGCGTCGGGAAGGATGTTACCTTCTCCGTCAACCCAGTGGGTTTCGTCCTGAACCGGGTACGCCACCCTGCGCGAGAGTGTGCCAAAGACCACTTCGGACAACAGGCCGACGAGTCCCCCTCCTTCCCAGACCAGAGATTCAGAAATCGATGTCAGTGCCTTCCTCTGAGCTTGCGATAGTCTCTCCTCGCCTTCAGGCGTAATATCGAAGTTAGACTCTCCAATACTGTGCTCGATTAGCCCTGCCTGCGAGGCTCTACTGAGTGCCAATTCCGCCTCAGCGCTGGTCGCAACAAGTACTCCGCCTTCACTCGTGATCATCTCTGCGAGAGGGGCCCATGCTCCTGACATCGCTAGATCTGCCTTGTTCGCCGCGATGGATATTGGGAACAGTTCTCTTCGAATCGCTGATGACATCGATTTCATCTCGGCCTCCTCCCAGTTCCATGGAACATCGGCATCGGGATGTTCGGAGTGCACGGCGTTGAACCCAGCTACAACATGCTGCTCGGAGGCACCGATGCCGGTGAGTTGGTCTAAAGCGTAGTCGATTAGCGCCCTGTCGCCCTCAGCCTGCACCCGTCTAGCACCGCGCTTCCAGCCGATACTGAGGATTCCGGCTATCCAAGCCTCAAGTTCTTCGATGAGGAAGTTGTGTTCCTCGATAGGGTCTGAGCCTCCACTGCCGACCGGATTCCCATCGATGTCAGTCGAACCGGATACGTCGACGACCTGGATCAGGGCGTCGCACCTCGCGAGGTCGGACAGGAACTGATTTCCCCGGCCCTTACCCTCATGGGCTCCAGGGACCAGTCCGGCGACGTCGACGAGTGTGACTGGAACTAATCGACGGTGACCGGTGCAAGAGCCGGAGTTCGGAGTGCAGATGCTCCCCCGTCTCGAATCGTCATCGTCGCTCGCCTTGAGCCTGTTTGCCTCCTCTCTCCTTCTACGTAACTCGGAACAAGCACACACCGAAGGCAGGGGCAGCCATGCCACACCTACATTCGGGTCGATGGTTGTGAACGGGTAGTTGGCGATCTCCACAGGGGTCTGTGTCATCGCAGAGAAGGTGGTGGACTTACCCACGTTTGGTTTGCCGACGAGCCCTATGCGCATGCCATCCCCCAGAAGTGAAGTGGGGCTCTCGCTCTCAAGGTGACGGTTGACTGTCGATGTTCATAACTCGGTAGCGCTGCCGGCATCTTCACTCTCCCCAACAGGCACCACAGTCGTGTCGAGGTTTGCTCCGCCTGCTAGGATTTTTCTAACTGAAGTGGGCGATACCAGAGAGTATTCTTCCATGGTTATTGAGCTGGAAGTGGCTCTGTCGACATTAGCCCTAGTACCACGGAACAGCCCGCTCACTGCATTGAGGCTGTGCATGATGGCTCCAACTGCAACGCCGTAGAACAGAATTGCCCCTACTGCTTGGACATCGGCAGAGAGCGCGCTCGAGTCTTCCACCGCAGCCTCAATCAGAGACATGTCAATCAAATCAGACATTATTGACACCGTGAGGCCGACGAAAGCGCCGCCCCCCATCATCCAGTAGGCCCAGCGGGCACGGTTGCGCGACAGTAGGTTCCTACCTGTGACTGTGGGGAACAGATGGAGTGCGGCCCCGAGTGAAATCGGTACTAAGACTAGCCAGATTCCCATTAGCAAGAGTGTCGGTGCCATGCCAGAAAGCTCGGGCGCTGCTGATAGGGCATCGGACTGCACGAATAGCGAGGCCACGGCTAGGGGTAGGAGCATAGATGCGCCCAGATTCAACTCGGAGATGCCCGCTGAATCAGGATTCTCGATGAAGGCATCACCTCCTCTAAGGGTCATCATGACATTAGCTGCGAGAGCCATTATGGGAATTATCGCCAGAGCCATCAGGAAGGCCATGACTATGCTGTCCTGAGATGAGGGTTGTAGTTGCTCGAAAGTGACTCCAAGCATGTCGGCAGCCATCATTCCATTACTGCCTCCTACTGGATTTATCGTCGCTAGAGCACCGACCAGTGTGGCTGCTCCCAGCGACCTCGACCACAACGGGTTGCCCGAGGCGCTGGACGAGACATACAAAGCGACCCCTGCCGCTGTGGCGAAGAAGAATGTGCCACCCACCATGTGAGCCAGTAGCCACTGTCCTGATCCAGTCTGGATGCTGCCGGTGATGATGGTGGCTGCTATGGAGATTGGGTCCGCTAGCATTCCCATAATGATGAGCCATCCCGGAACTGGCAGAGCACGCTGCCTATCTGAAATCGTCAAGAGCAGGTTGATGACGATGGCAATGAAGCCGAGGGCATGCATGCCGGTGCCAATCAAGAAGATGTTCACACCCAGTATCTCAGAGTCATGAGCAGCGACGACTAGGATTAGGACTGATAGAGTCCAGAGGAATGAGACTAGGGTAGCGTTTCTCTCACTGGCAAGCTCAGTGCCGGCGAGGCGGGGCATGATGTGTAGGCTGGAACCGATTAGCAACATCCCGATTCCGCCATACAGCGCCGCGTAGGTGGACGCATAGATGAGTGAGCTTGCTGTCGGGTCGTAACCCCATGCTGAAAGGCTGTGCAGAGCGGTTGGGTCTTGCTTCAGCCACAGGCCCTCAAAGGCCAGTGTCGATGCTGCGATGAGCCAAAGCATACCTTGAATGAACCAGGCCTTGGAAGCAGATCCGTCCCTGCCTTCAACTAGATCGATTCCCGGGCCTAGAGCCTTCTCGAGCATGAAATGGGACATCGATTTGGTGACATCGTTGAAGATTGAGAGTCCGTTCTGCATCAAGAAGTAGGTAAGTAGCATTAGCCCCCAGAACAGTATCAGAGAAGTCAGAACATCGCCCACTTGAACACCTCACTCGCTAGTCGCTTCCGTCATCATGGTGGCTATGATTGTAAATACGCCCACCATGATTCCTAAGATGAAGAACCAGATGCCGGAGTCGAATACTCCGTCGAATACCGGTAGAATCTCGGAAATGACCGGTAGATCCCTGCTGGGATAGAGGATCCCGTGGAGTACGAGCAGAGTCAGTGAGGTCACCAGTCCAAATGCGAGTACAACCCACGAAGACGACGGTTCCTCCTCGCCTTGGATGAACTCACCGACTGCACCGGAGCCACTCTCAGACATCTCAGTCCCTCTGTCCCGACCAATCGGGATGTATCCACCACCGAAGATTGCCCCTTAAGCATTGGGCGAGGGACTCTGTCCCTCGTCTAGGGTGCGCGAGCAAGGTCCACCGCTGAGCCGCGTCTGTAACCACCGGTTCCCATTGGAGCCGGTAGCCAGAGGTCGCTGTCGACCTCGACCCTCCAGACCCCTTTGCACTCGCAGTCCAGACCTGCGAACTCACGGATGTCGGCAGAGACCGAGTAGCGCTCTATCGCAGCGACCACCTCAGCATCGCACGAGCCGCAGTTGTGGGCACCCCTGAGTTTACCACCAGCAGTCGGATGGACGATGATGCGGGCCTTCGACTCTGTGATATCGACGTGGGTACGCTCGAGCATCTCCACTAGAGACCATAGCCAAGGTGTGCGATACTCGCGGTTGCGGTAGAGCCGGTCGACGATGGTTCGTCGCTGGATGTTCATCGGGTTGACCGAGATGTCATCTGAGTACGGTGCGACCTCGCTGATCCACTTACTGGTGAGTTCGAGCGCGTCGCCCTCTGACATGAACGGGGGCTTGAACAGAAGGTAGGTCTTGACCCTAAGACCGTTCTCCTTGAGCATGTCAATGGAGCGATGCCACTGCTTGGTCGAGAAACCCTTGTTAACGTGAAACCGAAGGACTGCGTCGTCGTAGGCCTCCAGTCCGATAGCCACGGTACAGCCGGGGTGGCGCTCGGCAACCCATGCAATCTTCTCGGGCGTGCACATCTGCGCCTGAGCCTCTATGACTAGGTCCAGTCCTCTTTCGTAGGTCTCCCTCAAAATAGCCTCCTGCCACTCTGGGGGGTTCTCACGGTCCTCGAAGAAGGTCCCCGATGTGTACACTTTGATCATGCTGCAGCCATCGAAGTCGTCGAGTCTGCGCTTGGCCTCGTCCCACTGCGCGAATAGGTCATCGGCTGTCACATCGTCACGGACGTCGTTGAAGTAGCCGCAAAAGGTGCAGCCGGACTTCCACCACCAGACACACCCGCGGGTCCTGAAAATCACCGTGGCAGCAGTGCAGTGAGTACCATCAGGTAGAATCTCAGGAGTCTTGTACACCGTTGCCGGCTCGCTGGCGTCCCACGACTCCCGTTTCCTCACCGAACCAGGGGTGTTCTCAGGGGCCTTGACCAAATGGTGGATCTTGACCGCCTTCGAGCCGTCGCCCAGCATCCCTGATGCCTGTGCCATGGGCTTGCCGTTGGCGACGACGACTTGAGGATGCCGTAGACGATTCTTTAGGGTCGTAGTTAGGTGACAGGGTTGCGAGAAGTGGTGACATGCGGGGCTTCCACCTGATACAGAACGTTCTGTCTGTGCTGGTGATGCTGTTCATTGCAGTAATATGGGGGATTTCGGCTGCTCCTGGCTATCTCATCGTGATGTGGATCAGAGACCGCGTGGTCGGCGAGGGTCTGCTAATGGAAGCAATAGGAACGGGTATTGGGATCGGTCTGGGCTACCTCTGTTGGGGAATCTGCATGGTCTTGCTCTGTGGGTTTCTAGGAGGGCTGTTACGGCCCAGACTCGATGAAGGCAGGGTGCCCCTAGAGTCGTTCACAACAATCCAATGGGCTTGGTCCATGATATTCCACCGCTCTGCCCTGCTCTTCCTGTGGGTGCTTGTACCCTCATTCCTCGGCAATGTGTACTACAGATTGATGGGAGCCAAGATTGGCAAGGGCGCTCAGTTGAACACAGACAACATCAACGATGCCGGCATGGTAACGCTTGGCAAAGGGGTCGTGATGGGAGGTCATGCCACCATCAACGCGCACCTCACCGAGAAGGGCGAGCTCGTCCTATCCCCTGTTAGAGTCGATGATGGTGCCTTGCTAGGCACGGGCAGCATTGTCCAGCCCGGCTGTGAAATTGGGGCAGGTGCGGTCGTGGCATCCAGAGCAGTTGTGCCAAAATGGACTAAAATCCCCCCCGGAGAGGTCTGGGGCGGAGTACCTGCTAAGTGCATCAGGTTGGCTGACGGAACGAAACCGAGTGATTGAATGACCAAGTGCAAGGGCTCCAACGAGGATGAATCGATTTGCGGGCGCCCATCGATGTACAAATCCGATTACTGCAAGGATCACCAAGACCAAGACCCGTCCGTAAAACTCTGCATGGGTAAGAGCCGGGCTGGCAAACCCTGCTCTAGGTTAGCGCTCAAAGGCTTTCTATTCTGCAGGCAGCACAGGACCCAGATAGCTGATCTCGAAAAGCTCCAATGCCCCCGAGGATGCGGTCTGCTAACTTACAAATGGGTAGACAACAAAGGCGGGTACTATGTTTGCAAAGAATGCAGGGGTTCGGCGCTAGATGCAAAATCTATGGAAACTAGGCTTTCGGAGCACGTTGAGGGTCTAAACGAGCTTCTTGAGAGTGGTGAGGAGTGCTCTCTGAAGTGCCCTAATTGTGAGATTGAGATGCTAGAGTTCAGAGTGGCCTACGTAATCGAAAGTGGAGGAGGGGGTGGAATCCCTAACCTTGGTAGTAGTGGGGGTGGCGCGGCAGGATTAGTTCTCGGTATCGCCCTAATCGCGGCAATTTCAGTAGCTTCTGAAGCCTCCAAACGTAAGTCGGGTGTCACCGAATATGACCAAACTATCGGGAAGACCATGATGGTCGATGGGTGTCGAGAGTGCGGGACATTCTGGTTCGATGGCAATGAGCTAAGTATTGCGCGTCAAAGCGTTTCAATCGAGGGCACGAGTCCAGAAGATTTGGCTCGAATCGAGACTGAGGAGAAGGAGAAGGAAGAGGCTCGAGCGTTGGCAAGAGGTTCGGGGAGGGCTGCCCACACAACGTGTCTGCATATCGACGAAAAGAACGGTAAGAAGTGTCGGAGAGTCACATTTCGAAGCACTGAGCACTGCTACATGCACCAGCCCAAGTAATCAAGACTCGTCCGCTTCGGGCTCGTCCGACCCCTCTTCGTCATCGCCATCGACTATGTCCTCGACGTTCTCCTTGACTGCATCGAGAGCTTCTTCCATGCGATCCTTGAATGTCTCCTGACTGGCCAGCACTTCCCTTGCCGCCTCGATGGCCCTGTCTATCATCGTGTAGCGAGTGTGAATGGCCTCGTTGAGCTGCTCGAAGAGTTGCATGTGCTGGACGTACCAATCGTCGCGTGCGGCGAGTTCGGCAGTGGCGACCCGGTTGCGCTCGTCGAGTTCTTCGGTGACCTCAAAGACGCGGCCGAGACGGGCTTTCTCACGAGTGTATAGCTCCTCCATCTTCTCAAGTTCTGGCTCTAGGTGCTCGACCCTCTTACCGGACTTGGCCCCCTCTATCTCGATCTCGTGAATCCTCGCTTCCTTCTCAGACAGGAGTGATTCTAATCCCTCCTTGTCAATCTCCTTATCGATGGCCTCCTTGTCGAGGACCTCTATGATGGCATTCTTCTCGGCCAGCTCGTCCTCGACCTTCTTGTAGGCCACATAGAGCTTTTCGAGGCGGTCAGTCTCCTCGGCCAGCCTCTCTTCGAGTTGGCGCACCTGTAACTCAGGAGTGATGGTTCCCTCTTCCTCACTCATACGAGCCCTCAGGAGGCTCGACCGGTGCATCCGCTTTAACCTCGGCGGAATCTGTCTCATCGCAACACGGGGTTATCCGGCTCATTTGGAAACTGCGGCTACAGTCGCAGACAGTACCGCAGTGAGCCTCTTTGAAGCAGGGATATGCAGTTTCTCGTCAGGACCGTGGGCGTTGTTGCCGGGCCCCCCGGTGCCTGTGCACAGGAACTGGGCATCGGGGAACTTGCCCTGGATCATCGCTAGGAACGGAATCGTCCCGCCCAGCCAGATGGTCATCGGGGGCAGTCCGCTGATGCTGTTTGCGGCCTCAGAGAGAGCCTGTCTGGCACTGGAGGAGAGAGGTGGGGCACGGAAGCCGTCAGAGACTGCATCGGGTGTGAATGTTACCTTGGCGCCGTAGGGCGGGTCTTTCTCGAGGATTTTCTTGACCTCGGAGATGGCGGCCTCCGAGTCGACTCCAGGAGGGACCCTGAAACTGAGTTTGAGGTCGGTGTTGGTCCGGAGGACGTTTCCAGCCGTCTGTATCGGGGGCATCCCATCGGCCCCAATCACTGACATGCACGGTCTCCAGTTCATGTTCAGGAGCATCTCTGCCGCACCCGGTGTCTGAGGCCGCATGCCGTCGACCACCGGAAGATCGTCCCATACCGTATCTCCTAGAAGTTCCACCAGCGAGTCGGACTGGGCTCTGACCTCCTCGGTGATAGGGACGTGCATCTCAGGGATTAGCACCTTGCCGGAATCCGAGTCCTCGACTCTGTCGAGGAGCATTCTTGCTATCCTGAAGGACGAGGGTATCACGCCTCCTCCATGACCTGAGTGGATGCCCTCATGGGATACCTGCACAGAGAGGGTTCCGGCTAACAGTCCACGCAGCGCATCGGTGACCCAGATATGTTCGTAGTCACCGCCTCCTGTGTCTAGTACGACAATGAGATTGGGGTCGCCTAGGTCGTCGGTCAGGGCGTCGAGGTACTCAGGGAGGTCGAACGAGCCGGATTCCTCACAGGTCTCAATGATGAATCGGCATGTGGGGTAGGCAACGCCCTGCTCCTGCAGCATCCTGACTGAGGTCACGCACAGGTAGCCGCCGTATCCGTCGTCGAGTGCACCGCGGCCGAACAGCCACGGCTCACGTCGGACCGCCTTCCACGGATGCAGGCCCTCTGACCACAGCTCCGGGCGGGCCGGCTGCTTGTCGAGATGAGAGTAGAACAGCACCTCGCCTGGGCCGGTGCCCTCGATAGCCACCAGCAGCACCGGGCTGCGCTCCCCGATGCGGTGTACCTCGTAGGACAGGCCGTCGATGGACTGAGAGTCAAGCCATCCGCAGAACAGTTCGACGGTGGCATCCAAATCTCCGGTCTCGGCCCAATTGGGGTCGAATCCAGGGGAAAGAGCGGGGATAGCCACGAAATCCATCAGACTAGGGAGTATCGATTCCTCCCACAACTCATCACTACGCTGGGCAAGGGCATCGAGGTCTGGCTCCATGGGCATGTGTGAGGCCCTCAGCACATGGAGTCTTCGTCGGACCTTCACTGCTCCGCAGGGCCGCAGATAGGCAGTGCACCGCGGTGGAACGGGCAGTTCTCGCAGATGTGAGCGGCCTCTGCTGGGAGTCTATCGAAATCTGACAGCGGGGCATCCGAGGCCAGAGCCATGCCAGCGGTCCTGACAAGCAACTCTTCCAACTCCTGTGATGCTTGGTCTAGCATCTCTCTGGGATACTCGACCATTCTGCCAGTCACTCCGACCAGTATGGCAGGTGGTAGCACGGTCCTGTGACTCAGGTCGGCCGCCTTTCTCGCATCTTCTATACTCTGCAACGCTCGGTAATACAGGGCCAGCTGCATACGATGCTTGCTCAGTATCTCGAGTTCAGCTTCGCAAGCGGGTCCGGCGTCCTCTGAGCCAAGGGCCTCGAGGAGTCCCTCAGAGGAGTCGTGGTCAATCAATCCGGCGTCCTCGGTCTTCAGGTCGACCGCTCGGATGGCAGAATCACCGTTGGGGGTTACCGTGCACAGCACGAGGTCGATGATCCCGCTCATCTCGATAATGGCCTGATCCATGCTCGCTAGAGGCTCGGGACCCTCGGGACTCCAACGCTGCCTTACCGAGCCTGTGGTCTCGACGTCGAGGGCGATGTGGAACGGCATCTCCGTTCTGAGTCCCTCGAGCCTGTGGTCATTCACCGGTTGGCGTTCCACCATCCTACCTAGAGGTCCGGAGCCAATGCGCTCCGCCATGCCCTCCATCAGAAGGCGGGTTCGCTCGAGGTCGGCGTCTGGCGAGAGGAGCTCTGTGAACGCCGTGGAATGAATCTCGGGGTCTGACAGGTGGTCCTCCCTGTATTCCGTCCATGATTTTGGAAGAGAGGAACTCGCTGGCTCGCCTGCGAGGCCGGGGTTGCCAATTCCTATCTCCAGTATCCTGTGGAAGACAGTGCCGAGAGTCGCAGGGTCCACATTGTCCGGCATCCCCTTTGAGGAATACGCTTGCCCACCGGAGGCTATCGGCTCCGAACTCAGACCGCCTCTGGTCTCAAACCACTGTCGGCGTTGGCACTCTTGGAACACTGGAAGACTGCTTGGCGAGATTCTGATTCTGGCGGCCGAATCCTGCCGAGGATCGGGGGTGTCCTCGACCAAGACTGTGGAGCGGGCGGCGTCATCCAATCTCTCGATACGCTGCAGCGGGGTCAACACTGTAGATTCGTCAGCATCCCCAAAGCAGTCCGGGTGGTGGAGTACCAGCATGCCCGGGAGAGTCGTGTCGCCGCCAAGAGAGGCATTGGAGAACATCCTAGCAGGGTCGAAGATCCGATGGCCTCTGGTTCTGATGGCCGGGATGCTCTCGTCGTCGTCCTCATCGAGCCATGGCGATGTGGTCTCGGCCCTCCTCAACGAGCCCTGCCGCAGCGACTCAATCCACATCTGGCCCAGTTGGGGAATCTTCGTGTCGTAGGCCCAGGGCATTCGCAGACCCTCCCCCTCAGTCCACTCCGTCCCTCTATTCGAGCCCACCACGATTAATCGCTCCTCCGCGCGTGTGGCGCCTACATACAGCAGCCTGCGGGCCTCGGCGTCCTTGCGGGCCTGGTGCAACACCCGGACGTGAGACCACACCGCAGAGTGTGGTGAGGAATCGCTGGACCACGGCTTGGGATTACCTGCGAAGAGCTCGGGGCTCACTATCAGACGACTGAGGTCCTCGTTCCTCATGTTGGTCTGCCTATTGGAGAAGACGTCGGCCAGTATCACCACCTTGGCCTCGAGTCCTTTGGCGCTGTGAATCGTCATCACCCTGACTGCATTACCTGGCGGGACGGTGATGGCTTCGAGAGCATTGGAGCTGCGCTCCCTGAGGTCGCGTATCCTGTCCGCTAGGACCATCGCGTCGCCACCGACCTCGGTAGCCAGCGTCCTGACGACGTCGACAATCTGCTCGACATCTTGACGTGAGACGGGGCCTGAGTAGGCAGTGAGCAGATCAGACCTGTCTATTGTCTCGTCCAGCAGATCGATGAGTCGACCTGCTCCGGACAGTTGGCGCCACCTCTTGACTAGAGCCCGTTGGCGCTCGCTCGAGCAGTGCCCTACCAATCGAGACAGCAGATCTTCTCCTCGCTGTGCGCCTCCGATGTAGTCCTGTAGCTGGGCGTCATCCATGCCAATCAGGACGGATCGGGCTACCCAAGCAGCGTGGTGGCGTGACCTAGGTCTCGCAACGAACTGCAGCAACCCCTCGATGGCGTGTGCGGCCGGCCTGTCCAGCAGTCCTCCCTCCCGGTCGGCCTGGGCTGGGATTCCTTGGTCGTGGAGATGTCTGATGACGATGTCCCTGATATTTGGCCTAGTGGGGAGCAGTATCATGATTTCACTGGGTGGAACAGGATCTTCTGCATCCACTTGGTGCCACTTCCCGTCTGCTGACCTGACTCTCGCTGGAGAGCCGTCGATGAGGCTGCCAACGCGTCGGGCTATCAGGAGAGCCTGGCGCTCAAGGGAGTCAGGTTTGCCCGCACCAAACGGGTCCAAGTGAGTGGTCAAATCGGTGGGAGGATTGGACTCCCTCCCGGTGCTCAACGGGCAGATCCACTCGATGGCCCCAGGGGAGTCACGCTTGTCCGGGCATGCGAACAGCGTCTGAGGGGTGGCGTAGAAATCACCGTTGGGGAAGAGTCGGTGCCTGTCCGAGAATACGTCTTCCCACCACTCGTTCATCGCTCTCAGAAGACCTCCGCTAGTGCGGTAGTTCACCTGCAGGGCAATCAGTCCCCTCCTGCGGTTCTCGACCTCGGCCCCACTCGGCGCGGGTAGGTTGCGATCGGTCGCATCGAAAGGGATCCAAGCCACTAGGTCCCTCCCTCCCTGTTCCATGTGCTCGGTTGCTGTTGCGATGGTCAGAGGGTGTGCGTTCCTCGGATCGCGGCTGTGGGCGTCGTTCCTGAGCGCTGGTTTGCGAGTCAGTTCGCCGACGCTCGCCAGTTCGTGGTCGTTCACCGTCATCAGTTGCCTCGCAAACTCGAGGAAACCGGTGACCTCTGCCTGCCTGAAAGCGTAGATGCTCTGCTTGACATCTCCCACGTAGCAGACCGTTGGCTGCCAGGGAGTGTCAGGGACGTTCGGCTCGCCCTCACCCACACGCCTCTCGCCCCACAGCCTCGAAAGTAGTCTCCACTGTAGCGGCGAGTTGTCCTGGGCCTCGTCGATGATGAAAGCCCGGTAGCGCCTCCTGATTGTCCTCAGCAGATCTAGCCTGCTCTCAAGGTCGGAGCGGATGGCGCCGAGGCTCGAAGCCCCCTCCCCGGCTCTGCTGGGGTCGGCCTCCAGCCGCTCGAGAGCTGCGAACGCGGCATGGATGTGGTCATCGCGCCACGGACTTTCCGTCATCGAGTCAAGTGCATCCTGCATCGATGAGTGATAGAACGACCTGCAGGTAGAGGG
>Ga0066857_10000740_pt1 | contig 12317 bp, 11 predicted proteins | sample ETNtaG_2_FD_65602 | JGI IMG/M metagenome (GOLD analysis project Ga0066857, IMG submission 65602) | Marine microbial and viral communities from oxygen minimum zone, Eastern Pacific Ocean - ETNP201406SV203 | ecosystem: Environmental > Aquatic > Marine > Oceanic | place: Pacific Ocean: Eastern...
AAATTACGATTGTAAGAAGATACTATCGAATTAACTTCTCCACTTTTAATGTCATCACGTTTCCATTGACCAATACAAGGTCCGCATGCATTTGCTAGAACTGTACCGCCAATGTCATCAAAAATTTGCATTTGCCCATCTCTACGAATTGTTTTGTCTATTGTATCTGAACCTGGAGTAATCATAAATTGGACTTTAGATTTTAATCCTGCATTCTTTGCTTGAAGCGCTATAGAAGATGCTCTTTCCATGTCCTCATAAGATGAATTTGTACATGAACCAATTAATGCTGCTTGAATATCAGTAGGCCATCCTTTTTCTCTTGCTTCATCACCCAAATCAGATACAGGTCTTGCCAAATCTGGCGTGTGTGGGCCAACAATTGCTGGTACTAAATCTGATAAGTTAATCTCAATTATTTTGTCGTAATATTGTCCTGGATTCTTCTCAACGTCTGAATCTGCAATTAAATTCTCTGAATAATCTTTGGCTAAATCTGCTATCTCAGAACGATTTGTAGCTCTAAGATAGTCATCCATTGTACTGTCATATGGAAACAGAGAGGTTGTAGCTCCAACTTCGGCACCCATATTACAAATTGTACCTTTACCGGTAGAAGAAATTGTTGAAGTACCTAGTCCAAAATATTCTACAATATGGCCTGTACCTCCTTTGACAGTTAACTCCTCACAAACTTTCAAAATTACATCTTTTGGAGAGGTCCATCCTGATAATTCTCCTGTTAAATGAACACCAATCACTCCGGGCCATCTAATTGTAAAGGGCAAACCAGCCATTACCTCCATAGCATCTGCACCTCCAACTCCAATTGCTACCATGCCAAGACCTCCTGCATTAGGCGTATGAGAATCTGTACCAATCATCATACCTCCTGGGAATGCATAATTTTCAAGAACAACTTGGTGAATTATACCTGCACCGGGTTTCCAGAAACCTAAACCGTATTTTGCTGAAGCAGATTTAAGAAAAGAAAACACTTCTGAACTTACTTCATTGGCATATTCTAAATCCTTTTCTTTTCCCACTCTTGCTTGAATTAAATGATCACAATGCACGGTAGAAGGAACTGCTACTTTGGTGCGGCCTGTCAATGCAAATTGAAGTAAGGCCATTTGTGCCGTTGCATCTTGCATTGCTACTCTATCTGGCTGTAATTCAACATACGATTTCGTCCTCGTAGGTTCTTTCTCAATTTCAACTAAATGACTAAAAAGAATTTTTTCTGTTAAAGTCATTGAACGGTTCAAGATGTTTCTAGCCTGCTCTATCTTCTCAGGCATTTGAGAATAAAAATTACGAATTACACCAAAATCCGACATATTTCAGACTAAAGAATTGATTATATTACAGTATCGTCATCTTCGATTTTAACTGCCATTGCCCAAAAAATTAAAGCAAAAAACCAAAATAAAAACGAGCACGGTAATCTAAGAGAACGTCCTGAGGCTGGAACGATATATTGATCTTCTCCGAAGAAAATAGCTATTCCTGCTAATATTGAAAAAGCTGACAAAATATATGATACAAAACCTGTTAGGTCCATTACCAAGAATCCCACAATGTCTTCTTGGCCATCTCCATGGAATAAAAAGTATTATAAATTAATGATTTTTTCCAGCCACTAGGATTAATTTCCTCCCAATCAACTTCATCTCCATCTTTAACTTTTTTCATTCCATATTCAAATGCCCTATTTCCGAGAAGAGCAAATATTCCCCTACGCGCAATATCTGCTTTCTTCCTTTGATGAAATTGCTTTTTCCATAATTTGTCATAGTCAAGAGATTCAGATATTGCTCTTTGAGCAAGAACTCCAGATTCAATAGCATAATTCATTCCAAATCCTCTCCATGGATCCTGAAAACCTGCAGCCTCTCCAGTGTAGTAAACTCCATCCTTCACTGCAGTCTTAGGAAAATCAACACCTCCTTGACCGCCAACTGTACCTATTGGTTTTGCTCCATCAACAATATTTTTCAGAACATCTCTTTCTTCAACTGCCTTATACAGTAATTTTCTAACTTGCTTAGCATAAGGTTTTGAGCAGCAATTCATTATTTTTATAGTATCATCATCCATTGGAATTACATAAAGATACCACCCTCTTGGTGAATATTTTTCATCATGCATATACAAAAATTGATCTCGTGGGAAATCTGAATTTTCATAATAAGCTCCAAATGCCACCATATCTGTACGATGTGGTCCTGTAGACATTATATCTCCAGACTTTGGTTTAGGTCTTGATTTAAACTTAAATTCTACTCCTAAGTCTTCAGCTTCTTTCGCGAGGCCTCTTTCTAAAGAATTCTCCCCTCCTCTTAATATCAAGGGTAGGGGCTCCTTAAGTGAAATAGTAAAATCTCTTTTTTCAGTAGAACATATAAATTTCTTAGCATCTTTAAATGTAAACTTTGGATTTAATCCCCATCTTTTCAAGTACGCTTTTGCACCTGCCTCAGAAGGAGGAGTTTCTGGGCTTTCCTTGAGTAATACTTGGTAATTAGGATGGAATTGCATGCCCACATCCTCCCTAGATTCATGAACTTCGACGCTTTCGCCATTCTTTGCAAAATTAATTGCTGCAGAAAGTCCTGAAAGACCTGCGCCAATTATTCTATGCTTTTTAGAATTATTAGCTTTAGAAGTACTTTGCATTAATATGAGATTAGAATAGGTCTTAAATTTGTATTGTTGAATATTGAAAACATTTATTAATAACTAATTATTACTAATGTGTGGCAAACAAGGTTAAATCCTTCTGGAAAGAAAGCATCCCTACTAAGGAAATCCCTAAAGATGAAACTAAATTTGACATTATAATTGTTGGAGGAGGCCCTGCAGGCTGTGCTTCTGCATGCCACGCTGCAAACGAAGGATACAAGGTTTTACTATTGGAAAAAAACACATATCCTAGAGATAAAATTTGTGGAGATGCTGTAGGTGGAAAAGCTATAAATCATTTAGAAGAATTAGATTTGTTAGATACTCTCAAAGAAAGTCCACATTTCATTTTTGATAGTGTGCTATTCAGTAACACAAAAAGTGAAAAAGTTTGTATTAATATTAAAGATCCGAAAGCAGTGGGTTATGTTTATCCAAGAGTTAACTTTGATTGGATTCTATTTAATGAAGCTACAAAGAGAATTGAAAATAAAGGAGGTTATGTCATACAAAACTTCAGAGTGAAAGATATTTTAATTGAGCAAAATAAAAATAATCAAATTATCGGAATTAAAGGAACTAAGGGAAATAAGGAATGTAAATTCTTCGCACCACTTACTATTGGTGCTGGAGGTGTAAATTGCCCAGTTTCAAAAACGATTATTACTGACATTTACAAAGAACCATTTATTGAAAAGAAACATTGGAGTTCGGCATTCAGACAATACTGGAAAAATGTTAAAAACATAAATTATGAAAAAGGTGCAATTGAATTTCACTATATTGATGGAGTGATTCCGGGATATTTTTGGATTTTCCCTATCGGTGAAAATACATGTAATGTTGGTTTGGGTATCACTCTTGATGATTTAAAGCATAAAGAACAAAAATTAAAAGAACTTCAAAATTATATTATAAATGAAAAGTTTGCAGATAGATTTGATAATGCCACACTTGTAGAAAATAGCGGGAAAAGCTGGCAAATACCTCTTGGTTCACCTAGAAAGTCAAAACTGAAATTAAGAAGAATGTTTGGTAATGGATGTCTATTGGTTGGAGACTCTGCCAGCTTAGTAGATCCTTTTACTGGTGAAGGTATTGGTAATGCTTTTTTATCTGCAAAACTTGCAATTAATAATTATAAAAAAAATGAGAAGAATTTTGATTTGAAATGTGGTGAACAATACCAAAAAGAAATCTGGAATATTTTAGGTAATGAATTAACTAATTCTTTCAAAATGCAAAAATACACTCGAAAGAAATGGCTGATTAATTGGTTTATCGGGAAGGCTAGGCGCAAACCTGAACTACAGAGAATCTTATCTGAAAGTTTAACATCAAAAGAAGCTCAACGTCAATTAACAAGTCCATGGCTTCTTTTCAAGAATTTAATTTTCTAAAGCTGATTTAACCGTATTAGACATTAACATAACAACAGTCATGGGGCCTACACCCCCAGGGACTGGAGTAATTTGACTAGCTACTTCTTTCACATCTGAAGACACATCCCCAACAAGCCCTTCTGAAGTTCTGTTCACACCTACATCAATAATGACTGCGCCGGGTTTTACCATATCTTTAGTAATCATATTTGCTTTACCAACTGCTGCAACTAGGATGTCTGCTTTCTTACAATGTTTTTCTAACGATTTCGTGCGACTATGGCATAACGTAACTGTTGCATCTACTCCTTTTTGTGACAACAAAAGAGATAGTGGAGTGCCGACAATCGTACTGCGTCCAACTACAACAACATGCTTCCCACTTGGGTCATTACCTGAACGATATAATAGCTCAATTATTCCTGCAGGAGTACAAGGCGTCATACCTGGTTTTCCTTGAACTAATTTTCCTAAATTCTCAGAGTGAAAACCATCTACATCATTTTCAGGTTTAATTCTTTCTAAAACCTTATCTAATTTCTTAGGAATCGGTAATTGAATTATCAATCCATCTTCACTTTCATTTAAATTATCTACAATCTCTTCTAATTCTTCTATTGTGATATCAATTGGCAAATGGTGATGTGTTAAATCAATACCAACTCTTTCTGCTGCATTTGATTTTGCTTTAATGTATGAGGCTGAAGCTGGGTCATCTCCTACTTGAACTACTGATAATTTCGGTGCTTTTTGCATTTTTGACACCTTAGTTGTTAACTCAAGTTCTATTTCTTTAGCTATGCTTTTTCCATCAATTATTGTGCTCATTCTAATGGCTCCAATTTATATAATTCAACTTCAATTCTAGGCCCCTCACCTTGAGCAGCTATTCTTTTTCTCACGACCAATTCTGATATTTGACCGTCATCATGATACAATACTCCACTAAGTCCATCTTTCACCGATTTAGCCAAGTTATCAGCATCTGGCCTTTTGGCATGATGCTCTTCAGACCTTGGAACTTTCACACGCCATTTACTTTTTGGACAAGGAAAATATGCAAATATTTCCATTCCTAATGGTCCTTCGAATAGGCCCTCTATTCCGGCTTCTTCTCTAGCTCTTTGAGCAATATATGCAATATCAGCTTTGTAAACTTTACTAGGTTTAGGATCTGTTGCAACTACAAACTTTCCCTTTCTATAGAAACGAGGTCTACCTTGCGCAACTGGCTTTCCAGGAAGAGTAAATTTTATCCGCACAACTGTCATAATAGAAGGGGACAAAAGTGTCTTTGGATGACCATATGATTTTAATTAGTCACACTGTGAAACGGAAATACGAAAGGCCGTTAACAACGGAAAACAAAAAATTGAATGAGAATTGCCGTATTATTCGAGGACAGATGCAAACCAAATAGCCCCGCCTTTGAATATCTTCAGAAGTATGCTGGCTCATGCGGTGGAGAATGTATACAAATTGATGAAAATGATAAGTGTAAAATTTTAGAAGATGCTTGTCCGCCTTGCTTAATGAGAGCAAAGAATTGCCCTGGTGATGCTGTAAAAGTAATCAATCTACCTGAAGAACTAGAAACTGATATGATTCACAGATATTCGCTCAATGGATTTAGATTATTTCGTCTACCTACTCCATCAAAAGATTCGATTATTGGGATATTAGGTCCAAATGGAATGGGGAAATCTACGGCATTTAACATATTAAATGGAACAATCATTCCAAATCTTGGAGAATTTGAAGCTGAAGAATGTTTATGGGAAGATGTGATTGAAACTTTACCTCGTGGAGAATTAAGAGATTTCTTAACTGAATTAAATGAATCTCAAGCCAAAGTGGCCTTGAAACCACAATATGTAGATCATATTCCTAAAGCCTTCAAAGGAAATGTTGGCAAACTTCTTTCCTCTGTAAATGAAAGAGAGCTATATGATGAAATGATAGAAAAATTCGGATTAGGTCATCTTTTAGAAAGAGATTTAGAGCAATTATCTGGAGGAGAGTTGCAGCGCGTTGCAATTTGTGCAACTTTACTAAAAGAAGCTGATGTTTATTTCTTTGACGAACCGTCCTCTTATCTTGATATCTATGAAAGAATGAGAATCGTAAGAATTATTCAAGAATTATCTGAAACTGCAAGAGTAATTGTTATTGAACATGACTTAGCTGTTTTAGATGTAATTGCAGATTTAACACACATTGTTTATGGGAAAAAAGGTGCCTTTGGAATATTCACACCTGCCCGTACAACACGCAAAGCAATTAATGCATATATTGAAGGATATTTAGCTGAACAAAATGTCCGAATCAGAGATAAACCTATTAAGTTTTTAGAACATCCGCCAAGAACAGGATGGGAGGGTATGGGGCTTGTTAAGTGGCCTAAATTATCAAAGAAATTAGGTAGTTTTAGTCTTGAAGCAAAAGCTGGAGAACTTCTCAGTGGACAAGTTTTAGGAGTTGTTGGTGCAAATGCTACTGGTAAAACTACATTTGTCAAAATGCTTGCTGGTGATTTAGAACCTGATGAAGGTGAATTTGAAAGTGATATTGCTGTATCTTACAAATCTCAATACATTGATATTCAAGAAGGGAGGATTGTTGAAGATTTATTACAGTCTGTTGAAGGCTATGATGAACATACATTTAGTACAGAATTAAATCGACCATTAAATTTGGAACCTTTGCTAGAAAGAGAAATGCAAACACTTTCAGGAGGGGAACTACAACGTGTAGCTATTGCTGAATGCTTACTAAAAGAAGCTGATTTGTATTTGTTAGATGAACCCTCTGCGTACCTTGATGCTAATCAAAGAATGGTGACTGCTAAAACCATAAGAAAATTCATGGAGAATAGAGGAAAGTCTGCTTTAATTGTGGATCACGACATCTACTTTATTGATTATATTTCAGATGGAATATTATGCTTCGGTGGAGACCCTGGAAACAAAGGAATAGTTGAAGGGCCTTACAAAATGAGAGAAGGAATGAATATCTTTTTAGAAAGGGTCGATGTGACCTTTAGACGTGATAAAAATACACACCGACCTCGTGTAAACAAACCGGGATCAAGGCTAGATAGAGAACAGAAAAGCAAAAAAGAATACTATTATTCTAGTTAAGATTACATTTATTTTGAGGCCTCGATAGGCTCCTGTGATTACAAAGGCTTTGGAGAACGGTGTTCGAATTTATACAAATATAATTTTGAAAAATGCAGTAGCTACTATCGCAGTTCTTAGCCTAATTACAATTCTACTTCTGCAATCGGCTTTGACCTTTGAACAAAATATGACTCGAGATATAGAAGTATATCTTCCTGAAGGTGAAGAATCTACTGAAATATTGATAGAAGTTAGAGAGGACTGGGCTACAGATTTAATTATTGTTTACATAGAAACTGGTAATGCAAAAGAACCGAAAATTTACAATGATATCGTTGTTGATAACATCACATTTGTTCATACTCTGAATGAGATTGCATTACTTGAAACGACTATTGATAAATATGGACAGACTGAGGATTTGGAAGCTTATCCTGCAGATAGAGGGATTAAAGATGGAATTATTTTCACACTAAGTATTTCTACACTGATAAAAGAGTTTAATTCAACAAATGCTAGATTTATTGAGGCTACTGAAGGGAAAATATTTGGTGGTTTAAGTATTGAACAAAATGATGATGATATTGTAAATCAATCCGGAACTTATGAAATACCAAATTATACTGACCCAGACCGTTCTCAAGAACGTATTGACCAAATTTATGACAGTACTTCCTCTGCACTACAAAATTTTGCAATAGATACAAATAATGATCAAATTATTGATACAGCTGTAATTCTTTTCGCTCTGAAATATCAAGGTGAAAATAATGATGCATCGCAAGAAGAGATGATTGCAAAAATTCAAGAATATATTGATCAAAGAGATGAACCACGTACTGATATGACTCAAACGGGTCTTGTTGTAGTTCTTCATGAAGTTACAGCTAGATTATATGAGGATTTACTAAAAATGCTCCCTATTTCATTAGGTATAGTTATTGCAATGATGATGTTTTTCCACAGAAATTGGTTAGCCATACCTGTTGTATTATTGCCTATTTTTTGCGCATTAATTTGGACCTTGGGAATTGTAAATTTATCTGGAGTGGTCCTAACTCCAATGATTGTTGCTGCTGGACCTATTCTTGTTGGAATAGGTGTAGATTATGGATTACATGTGGCTAACCGAATCGTTGAATTTAAAGATGAAGGAAATAAAATGCCAAAAGCAACATTTTTAGCATTATTAACTACTGGAAAAGCAACCTTATTGTGCGCTATAACAGATACAATTGGTTTTTCTGCACTGTTCATTTCACCTATAGCTCCAATGAGAACTGTAGGATTCACAATGATTGTGGGTGTTGCTTGTGCATTTTTCCTAACTGTTAGTATGACTCCGGCCATTATGAAATTGACAAATTATTCTAGGCACAAATCTGAAGGATGGAAAAGAATTGCTGTTTTTTCAACTAAACAATGGAAGGCTATTCTCTTAGTCCTTTTGTTGACTACAGCATACTCTATTGCAAGAATAGCTGTAATGGATCAGGATATCAAAGGGAGTGAGTCTGCGCCTGAGGATATTGATTCTATAAAGAAATTAGGTGAGTATTCTGAAAAATTCGAAGCTGGACAAACTGGAATATTATTAATAAATGGACCTCAAGACCGATTAAAACCTGCTGCAAAAGATTTAGATGTTTTAGATATAATGAATTGGACGCAAGGGGAGATTAATAATTTGACTATTACTAATAGAAATACTAATGATCTCGTAAACGTTTCAGCATTTTCTATTGTAGACTTTTTCAAATCTGCTCACATAACTATTACCATAGATGGGATAGATGGAGACGTATTCTTTGAATATGATGGAAGCTTTTGGGATTTCCTACATAGTGATTTTTTCGGTGATGATTACTTGTGGGTTGATATAAACCCAGTATACAGTCGTGAACAATTCCGAAACGATATGATTGATGTGTTTTATGACTCATTTACAGATGAAATGAGAGCTATGCTTTTAACTGATGAATATGATAAAGCACTAATCTATGTTAGCATGCCATACATCAATATAGATGATACAACTATTTTAGTTAATGAAATTGATGATATTGCCTTTATAAGAGATAAACAAATTCACTCTCACGATGCTCAAATGTCTCAATTAACGGGAGGGCCTCCTGTAAGTATTGCAATTAATGAAGGAATTCAAGATACTCAATTTGATACAATTAAACTTAGTTTACTCTTAGTTTTGATAACTATGATTATTATTTTTGGTTCTGTGAAATTTGGATTTATAACATTCTTACCTATTTTTCTAGTTATTCTATGGTACCCTGCTACTGTTGATGCTGGTGGCACTAATCTAAATATTTTCACTGCAATGGTAGGGACAATTATTATTGGAATAGGAATTGATAATTCGATCCAAATTACTGAACGTGTAAGAGAAGAAGGAACAACTCCTGAAGGAATACAAAAAGCGGTTGAGAATACTGGACAATCTGTAGTAGAAGCTACATTTACTACAATGGGAGGAGTATTCTCAGGAGTATTAATTTCCTTCTTTAGTAGTCAATTTATTGGCCTAAGAAATTTCTTTGCTTTGATTATTACGCTTGTATTATTCTCACTTCTAATGGCTGTTTTTGCCTTACCAAGTTTCTACCACGCTCTAAATTCTATTATAGAAAAGTATAAAATGAAAAACTGGAAAATAAAAAGGAAATTTAATTAGACAACATCTCAGCCACAGCCAATACTGCTTGTTTAGCATGTGCTTCTACTCTTTTTGTAATTTGTTCTTCATCAGCACCTGGACCTATTATTCCAAAACCTATTGGTTTCATTGAAAGCAGTTGCAAATCTATAACTGATTTAGTAACTGCTTGACCCATTACTAATCCATGATCTGTTTCTCCTTTCTCAATTATTCCTAAAACAATAATGCCCTCTATTGATTCTCTAAGTAATAAACGCTTTATCTGTAAAGGGAGTTCCATTGAGCCAGGAACCCAACATATTTCTTCAATCAATAAATTGTTTTCTGAAGAAAGTGATTTAACTATTTCAACCATTTTTTCAACTTTATCTTTGTGATAACTGCCTGCAACAATTGCTACTGATTTTGCCATTATTTGTCCTCCTTCATTTCATCAATCAAATCAACCATATTTCTTGTTTGTGTTTCTATTTCAAGATTAATCATATCACCTATTTTTTTCTCTGTCATAGTTGTAGTCCGCAATGTTTCCGGAATTAAATAAACTGAAAAAATATTTTTTTTCCTATTTACTTCACCGACTGTTAAACTTATTCCATTCAATGAAACATAGCCTTTTGGAAAAATATATTTAATTAATTCATCATTGGCTTCTAAAAAAAGAATGTAATTATTGGCAGTTTTATTGATCTCAGATATTGCAACAATGCCTGAAACATGACCTGAGAGGATGTGTCCTCCTATCTCATCACCTAGGCGAGCTGCCCTTTCCAAATTAACCAAGTCTGATACTTTAAGATTAGATAAATTAGTAACGTTTAATGTTTCTACAATGATATCAAAAGTTAAGCTTTTTCCCTTTATTGAAGTCACAGTTAAGCAAACTCCATCAATTGAAACGCTTGCACCTACCTTAATTCCTTTAATGAACGCTGAACTTGATTCTATTTCAATTTGTGAAAAATTATCTAGCTTTTCTACTTTGATTATTCTAGCTTTTTCCTGTATTATTCCTGTAAAAACCATTATTCAGAACTATATTTTTTTCGATAAATTTTTAATATTTTAGAAATTATTTTGCGAGAACCTGCTAAATCTTGTTCCATCTCCTTTAATCTTACTACTTTAACTTCTAGGCCTCTTTCCAATAACTTTTCTTCTAATTCTCTTCTTGTAAACAAACGTTGATCAAATCCTAGTGCAATTATATCTGGTTTTATGTCCTCAACTATAATGTCAAGCATATCTCCTGATCGCCCAATAACTACTTCATTTACTGGTTTAAGTTGTAAAACTACTTCAGCCCGTCTTTTATCTGATAAAATAGGTTCTCCTTTCATTTTCCTAACTGTTGCATCATTAGCTACAATTACTATCAAATGGTCTCCATGTTCTTTAGCTGCATTCAAAAAATGTGCGTGTCCCATATGGATTATATCAAAAACACCTGTAGCTACTACTTTCACAGACATACCTCCTTGACATGTTGGCCCTCTAAAAATAAATATCCATTGTCTTTTGCAAAATTTTTAGCTTCTGAATGTGAAAGGGCCTTACCTGTTTTAGATAACATTTCACATCCTAATGCAATAGGTGTTAATTTTAATTTTTTGAATAATTCTGTTATTAATTCAGTATGTCCTTGCCTTTCAGAAAGGCCCTTTGATGCAGCTATACATACTGGGACGTGACCTGGGCTCCTAAACGAATTACCCATAATCATTCTAGATTCTTCATCTGTTAAATCTTCTATTTCTTCTGCAAGTCTTGAAAATGAACGCGCAGTTAATGAACGGTCATCATCTGTTATTCCTGTGAAAGTATCTGTATGATTTATAAATATAGAAAATGAAGATTTTGATTTTGTATAAGGTAATGTATGGTTTTTCATAATGTTCAAAATAGCAAAATCATTTAAATTAGAAGTTGCAGCTTCATATATTTCTTCCATAAATGGAAGGCCTAATTTTCTAGAAATCGAATAGGTCGATGCCAGAAAAATCATTCCACCGCCATTTTTCCTCAAGTAATGTAAATTCTCTTTTGTAACTGATTTTGCATAAAAAAAAATATCTGTTTCTGATTCTCTACTTTTCTCATCGAAAACAAAGATGGGGCGGCCTTTTAGCAACTCTTGTTTTATATTTTCAAGATTGATTGAACTAGACAAAATATATCTCCTTTCACAATAGCTTTATGTGTCTAATATAAAAATAGCGTAGGTACTCAAAAATAAGTAATCATTTTAAATCAAATACTGCTTTATCAATTTTAACTGCTGATTCTGACTTCAGACTAACATATCTTGTGCATGAATAATCGCCTTCATCTAGCAAAGTTAACATCAATGTTCCTGTACCTCTGTTACATATCAGAGGATCTTTGTCCGGAGATGTGTAAATATCGTGACCCCCCCATTCAAGATTCCAATTACTTGTAAAATCATAAACT
>Ga0066857_10000765_pt1 | contig 12161 bp, 12 predicted proteins | sample ETNtaG_2_FD_65602 | JGI IMG/M metagenome (GOLD analysis project Ga0066857, IMG submission 65602) | Marine microbial and viral communities from oxygen minimum zone, Eastern Pacific Ocean - ETNP201406SV203 | ecosystem: Environmental > Aquatic > Marine > Oceanic | place: Pacific Ocean: Eastern...
AACAATTAAATTAGGCCATTCAATAAAACACCAATCATTGCTGCTGATATATTCGTCTATTCCTATATCTAATAATTCATCTCTACTTTTAATACGATAAAAATCGAAATGGTATATTTTATCACCGTTGAAATATTCATTTATTAAAGAAAATGTAGGACTACTAACAGTTCCTTCATATCCTAACTCTTTTATTATAGCCTTAATTATAGTAGTTTTCCCTGACCCCATCTCTCCATTAAAAATAAATATTTTTGCAGAGGGATTTAATGATAAAACTATCTTAGCTGTCTTGTCAATTTCTTCAATTGAATAATTAATGTCTTTTGTCATTTTTTAATTTTCGGCATTAACACAACATAAGGAATTATAATTTCTTCCAAAGAAACACCTCCATGTTGATAGGTGTCTCTAAAAAAATTGACATAATAATTATAGTTATTAGGATATACTAGGTATGTGTTTTCTTTTGCAAATACGTATAAGCTATTTATTGAAATACTAGGTAGAAGAATATCATTAGGATTATTAAATGAAATAATTTCTTTGTTATTATAAGAGAGGCTCCTTCCAGTTTTATATCTGAGGTTTTGACTTGTTTCTTTATTACCAATAATTTTTGAAGGGTTCTTCACATTAATTGTTCCATGATCAGTTGTTACTACTAACTTAAAGCCATATTCACATCCTTTTTTGATAATTTCAAATAAGGGGGAGTTTTTAAACCAACTTAATGTTAATGATCTATATCCTTTATCATTTGATGCCAATTCTTTTATTATTTCCATCTCAGTTTTTGAATGTGACAGCATATCAACAAAATTGTAGACAATTACAGTTAAATCATTTTTCAATTTAGCTTTTAAATTAGCCGACAATTTTTGTCCATTTTTAAGATTGGTAATTTTATTGTATTCACAGGAGATATTACTATATCCTAATCTCTTTAGATTATCTTTTAAGAGCTGTTCTTCATAAAGGTTTTTACCGCCTTCATCAGAATCATTTTTCCAATAATTAGGATGATTTTTTTCTATTTCAGAAGGCATCAATCCAGAAAAAAGAGAATTTCTTGCATATTGTGTAGTAGTTGGTAGAATGCTAAAATAGGCCTCTTCATGAATTTTATTGTAGTAATTATTAATCAATGGTTCTATAACTCTCCATTGATCATACCTTAAATTATCAATTACTAAAAATAAAGTAGGCTTTGAATCAGACAATTCCTTCACTAATCTATCTTTAATTAGGGAATTAGAGAGTACTGGGCTAGATGATCTATTGTTTACCCATTGTTGATAGTTATTCTCAATAAATTTTGCAAATAATCTATTAGCTTCATTTTTTTGAGATATTAATATCTCCATCATTGTATCATTATTGTTCTCTTCTAATTTTATCTCCCAGGAGACCAACTTGAGATAAATATCTACCCATCCTTTAATTGAATCTATATCTGAAAGTTCAATTGAAATATTTCTAAATTCTTGTTGATAACCTGAAATAGTTTTATCAGAAATAAGTTCTCTGGTATTTAAATTCTTTTTTAAGCTTAAGAAAATTTGTTTTGGATTTACAGGTTTAATTAAATAATCTGAAATCTTGTTCCCAATAGCATCATCCATTATGTTCTCTTCTTCGTTTTTAGTTATCATGATTATAGGAATATTAGAGCTAATATCTCTCATAAGAGTAAGAGTTTCAATCCCATTTAATCCAGGCATATTTTCATCTAAGAGAACAGCATCAAAATTCTCATCTTTAATTAGCTCTATAGCATCTGAACCATTATTAGAAGTTGTGATTAAGAAGTCTTTCTCTTCCAAGAAAATTATATGAGGTTTTAATAACTCGATCTCATCATCAACCCATAGAATTTTAGTTTTAGCCATTTAAACAAGTAAAAAGTTTAATAAAGCCATAAATTTACATAATTATTACCATTAAACTTTTGTGAATACATTAACAATGAATTTATTGAAATTCCCTAATTTTGCATGCAATGAAATTTAGTGCAATAGAAATAGCAAAAATATTAAATGGAGAAATCGAAGGAGATTCCTCAGTTGATATTGATTCATTGGATAAAATTGAAGAATCAACTAAGAGATCAATAACTTTTTTAGGAAATAAAAAGTATGTACCATGGGTGTATAGAACAAAAGCTTCGATAATAATTGTTAATAAGAATTTTGAGCCTACTAAGGATATCAATGCTACTTTAATTAGAGTAGAGGATTCATATATAGCTTTTGTTAAATTACTACATAAGTTTGATACTGGCTCTGTAAGTAGTTTTGGAATAAAAGATTCAGCTATAATTTCAGAAACAGCAAAGATTGAAGAAAATGTTTCAGTTGGCAATTATTCTTCTATTGGTGAAAATGTTATTCTTGGCAAGAATGTAATTATACTGAACAATGTTAATATATGTAATAATGTCTCTATTGGAAGCAATACAATTATACATCCCGGAACTGTAATTTACAAAGATTGCGAAATAGGTAAAAATTGTATTTTACACTCAAATGTTGTTATTGGCTCTGATGGATTTGGGTTTGCTCCTGATAGTTCAGGAAAATATCAAAAAGTTCCTCAAATAGGAAATGTAATAATTAAAGACAATGTTGATATAGGTGCTTCAACTACAATTGATAGAGCAACATTGGGTTCAACCATTATAAATAGTGGAGTAAAGCTTGATAATCTGGTTCAGATAGGACATAATGTGGTTATAGGTGAAGACACGGTTATGGCTGCTCAATGTGGAATAGCTGGTTCAACAAAAATTGGAAAGAATTGTCAAATCGGAGGACATGTAGGTATGGTAGGACATATAACAATTGGAGACAATGTTAAAATTAATGGAAAAGCATGTGTTTTCAAAAGCGTTAAAGATGGTTCAATAATTAAGGGAAGTCCAGCATTTGAGGAAAGAGCTTTTAATAGATCATATGTTCACTTCAAGAATTTAGATAAATATGTAAAGGACATTGAAAATCTAAAAAAGAAAAAATGATAGTTCTAACTAACAATAATCAAACTACTATAAAGAAAGCAATATCCTTAAAAGGAGTTGGAATACATACTGGTAAGGAAGTTAACTTAACTTTTAAACCAGCCAATGCAAATAATGGATATACATTTAAAAGAATTGATCTTAAAGAAAAACCAATAATTGAAGCAAACATTAAATATGTTATTAATACGGATAGGCGAACATTTCTAAAGAAAAACAACATAACAATTCAAACATGTGAACATGTTTTAGCGGCTCTTGTGGGGCTAGAAATAGATAATGTTATAATAGAAATAGACGCCTCTGAACCTCCCATAATGGATGGTTCCTCAAAATACTTTGTTGAAGCTCTTAAATCTGTTGGAATAAAACAACTTCTTGAAAAAAGAAAAGAATTTGTTGTAAGAGATATTATCTCATATAAAGATCCAAAAAGCGGGAGTGAAATAACAGTAATTCCTTCTAGTGAATATCAAATAACAACAATGGTTGATTTTGGCACAAAAGTTCTAGGAACTCAAAACGCAACAATGAGTTCGATAAAAAACTTTAAAGAAGATATATCTGATGCAAGAACATTTAGTTTTTTACATGAAATAGAAATGCTCCTTAATAAAGGTTTAATTAAAGGTGGAGACCTAAACAATGCTATCGTTTATGTAGATAAGTCTTTATCAGAGTCTACAATGAAGAAGCTAAAAAAAGCATTTAACAAAAAAGACATAAAAGTAACTCCAAATGGTATACTTGACAATCTAACTCTCCATTACCCTAATGAGGCAGCTCGGCACAAACTATTGGATGTTATTGGTGATTTAGCATTAATTGGCACTAAGATTAGAGGAAGAGTAATTGCTACTAAGCCTGGCCATTATATAAATACAGAATTTGCTAGAAAAATGGGTTCTGTAATAGAAGAAGCTTTAAAAGCAAGAAACAAAGAGTTAAAAATAGGCAAAACCCCAACAATAGAAGGAAAAAAACCTATAATGGATTCAAATAAGATAAAAGAAATTTTACCGCACAGGAATCCTTTTTTGTTTATTGATGAGATTTATGAATTGAATGAAAATGATATACTTGGATTAAAACACCTTAAACCAGATGAATATTTTTTCAAAGGACATTTTCCAGATTATCCTATCTTACCAGGAGTTATAATAGTTGAGGCAATGGCACAGATTGGCGGAATACTTGTATTGTCAAAAGTTCCTGATCCTGAGAATTATTTAACATTTTTTGCAAAAATTGATAAGGTTAAATTTAAAAACAAAGTTTTTCCTGGGGATACTATAATTTTTAAATGTAACTTGCGAAACCCTGTTAGAAGGGGAATTTGTCATATGAGAGGATTGGCTTTTGTAAATAACAGATTATGCGCAGAAGCGGAGCTAACAGCCCAAATAACAAAAGTTAAATAAGTATGAAACAGCCATTATCATATGTTCATCCCGACGCAAAAATTGCAAAAAATGTAGTTATTGAACCATTCACATCTATAGATGCAGATGTTGTTATTGGAGAGGGTAGTTGGATAGGATCAAATGTTTCAATAATGGATGGTGCAAGAATTGGAAAAAACTGTAATATATTTCCTGGAGCAGTAATATCTGGGGTTCCTCAAGACTTGAAATATAATAATGAAAAAACATATGTTGAAATAGGAGATAATGTAACAATAAGAGAATGTACTACTATAAATAAAGGAACTAATGATAGAAATAAAACAGTTGTTGGTAATAACTGTTTAATAATGGCGTATAGTCATATTGCTCACGACTGCATAGTTGGAGATAATTGTATCTTTTCAAATAGCACAACTCTTGCGGGTCATGTTACTGTTGGGGATTATGTGATAATTTCGGGATTTGTTGCAGTGCACCAGTTCTGTTCAATAGGGAATCATGCATTTGTTACTGGTGGATGTTTAGTAAGAAAAGATGTACCTCCATATGTTAAAGCCGCTAGAGTGCCTATGTCTTATCTTGGTATTAATTCTGTTGGTTTAAGAAGAAGAGGGTTTAAATCTGAAAAAATAAAAGAAATTCAAAGCATTTATAGAATTTTATATCAAAAATCCTACAATAATACTCAGGCTTGTGAAATTATAGAGGCTGAAATGGAAGCTTCTAATGAGAGAGATGAAATTCTTCAATTCATAAGAAACTCACATAGGGGTATTATGAAAGGATATATCAAATCAAGTTAGAAGATAATGAGTAACACCTCTGAGATTAGAAACGGGCTATGTATTAAACATAATCACGATATATATAAAATTATAGAATTTTTACATGTTAAACCTGGAAAAGGACCTGCTTTTGTAAGAACGAAATTAAAAAGTTTAACATCAGGAAAAGTAGTAGACAATACATTCTCTTCTGGTCATAAGATAGATATTGTTAGAGTAGAGACAAATAAATTTCAATATTTATATAATGATAATAATTTGTATCATTTTATGAATACAGATGATTATAATCAGATTTCTATTGAAGAAAAATTATTAGAAAATTCCCAATTAATGAAAGAAGGTGAGATTGTTACTGTAATTACAAATTCAGAGAATGGAATACCATTATCTGTAGATATGCCTGCCAATGTGGTGCTTGAAGTTGTTTCTACAGAACCTGGAGTAAAAGGTAATACAGCTACAAATGCAACAAAGCCTGCCACATTAGAGACAGGGGCAGTAGTTAATGTTCCTTTATTTATCAATGAAGGGGATAAGATAAAAGTGGATTCCATTAAAGGACAGTATAAAGAAAGAGCTAAAGAGTAATTTTATAATTATATATAATTAATGAGTGTATTAGTAGATAAAAATTCTAGAGTAATTGTTCAAGGATTTACAGGAAAAGAAGGGACGTTCCATGCTGGTCAAATGATTGAATATGGAACCAATATTATTGCTGGAGTAACTCCAGGAAAAGGAGGTCAAAAACATCTCGATAGACCAGTTTTTAATACAGTAAAGGAAACAGTAGATGAGTTACAAGCAGACACAAGTATAATATTTGTTCCACCAGCATATGCAGCCAAAGCTATTATTGAAGCAGCAGAAGCTGGAATTAAGGTTATAATTACCATTACAGAAGGTATTCCAATATCTGATATGATAAAAGTTAAAAATCATTTAAATAAATTTTCATGCACTATGGTTGGTCCTAACTGTCCTGGTGTTATAACACCTAATGAAGCAAAAGTTGGTATTATGCCAGGATTTATATTTAAAAAAGGAAAAGTTGGTATTATATCTAAATCAGGAACATTAACGTATGAAGCAGCAGATCAGGTTGTTAAACAAGGTTTTGGTATAAGTACAGCAATAGGGATTGGCGGTGATCCAATAATTGGAACTACTGTCAAGGATGCTATGGAAATGTTTGTGGAAGATTCCGAAACAAAATGTATAGTTATGATAGGTGAAATAGGTGGACAATTAGAAGCTGAAGCTGCAAAATGGTATAGTGAGAGTAATAGTAAAAAACCAGTAGTTGGGTTTATTGCTGGAGAAACAGCTCCAATCGGTAGAACAATGGGACATGCTGGTGCTATAGTGGGAGGCTCTGATGATACCGCTAAAGCTAAAAAGAAAATATTAATCAACTATGGAGTGAATGTAGTTGATTCTCCTGCAGAGATTGGAAAAAAAGTACATAGTATATTGTCTTAGTAAGATTATATTTTATTAATTTTAATTATATTTTTTATGAAATTACTAAAAGGAAAAACAGCAATAATAACTGGCGCTTCAAGAGGCATAGGGAAGGGAATAGCTAAAGAATTTGCATCAAATGGTGCCAATGTTGCATTTACTTTTAGTAAATCTGTAGAATTAGCTAAAGAATTTGAAAAAGAATTAATTAGTTTAGGAGTAAAAGCCGTAGCCTATCAGTCAGATGCAGCTAATTATAATGATTCAATAGAGCTTGTAGAAAAAATAATCAAAGATTTTGATAGTATTGATATATTAGTTAACAATGCTGGTATTACTAGAGACAATCTATTAATGCGAATGCAAGAGGAAGATTTTAATCAAGTCATAAAGGTTAATCTAAACTCAGTATTTAATATGACAAAAGCTGTTCAAAAAACCATGTTAAAACAAAGAAGTGGGTCAATAATAAACATGAGTTCAGTTGTAGGAGTAAAAGGAAATGCAGGACAATCAAATTATGCTGCTTCAAAAGCAGGTATTATTGGGTTTTCAAAATCTATTGCACTAGAATTAGGTTCAAGAAACATTCGTTGTAATGTTATTGCTCCAGGTTTTATAGAAACTGAAATGACTAAAAAATTAGACGAAAAAATTATAGAAAATTGGAGAAACTCTATTCCTCTTAAAAGAGGAGGGACTCCTGTAGATGTTGCTAATGCATGTGTTTGGCTGGCTAGTGATATGTCATCCTATGTGACAGGACAAGTGTTAAACATCGACGGGGGATTACTAACATAAATTATTAATATTTAAAAAACATAAAAATGAATAAAATACCAAGAATAGGAATACCATTATTAATAACCATAACGTTTAGCATGTTAATTTTAGCTAAATCATTTGTAACTGTAAGCTCTGGAGAAGCAGGCGTTTTATATAAACTTTTTGGAGGAGGTGTAGTTACTGATGAAGCACCAATGGGAGAAGGATTTCATATTGTACTTCCTTGGAATAAAGTCTTTATCTATGAGGTTAGACAACAAGAAGTTTTTGAAAAAATGAATGTACTGTCATCAAATGGATTGGATATTAAGCTTGAGGCTTCAGCGTGGTTTCAGCCAAAATATGAAGATTTAGGAAAACTTCATCAAGAAAAGAGTGAGGCTTATAAACAAAGAATTCTTTTACCTGCAATTAGATCTGCTGCAAGAAGTGTCGTAGGTAGATATACTCCTGAACAGTTATATTCAACAAAAAGAGATGCTATTCAGCAAGAAATATATGTTGAGACTAAGAAAATTGTTGAGGATCAATATATTCAATTAAATGAAGTTTTAGTAAGAGATGTAACCTTGCCGGTACCAATTAAGGAAGCAATTGAAAGGAAACTAAAGCAGGAACAGGAATCATTAGAATATGAGTTTAGATTAGTCACTGCAGCTAAGGAAGCTGAAAAACAAGTTATTGAAGCACAAGGTAAAGCTGATGCAAATAGAATATTGGCAGCTTCATTAACTCCGAATATTCTAAGAGATAAAGGAATTGAAGCAACCTTGATGCTTGCTCAATCTCCAAATACTAAAATTGTAGTTGTTGGTAGTGGAAAGGACGGTTTACCTTTAATATTAGGAAACAATTAGAACTATCACTATATAATAAAAAAAGCACCTTATTAAGGTGCTTTTTTGTTTTTAGTGTTTAATAAAAAGAATTATTTTACATCAAGACTATATTGATGCCAAGTAACAACTTTTCCATCGATTATATAGTACCTTTCATGAACATCCCTATTTACAGTAGTGCTATCTGTTTTAGTAGATACTGAAAAAGCAGCATGAACATGCTCTCCGCCTCTTGTTGGATCTAAATCAACAGAAAAAGCTCCATTGAATTTCCATGTAGCAGATCCTGTGCTATCAGAACTTATTTGAGTCATAAACTCATCAACTGAAAGTACATTGCCATTTCTCCAATAAAATTTAGCAGTATCAGAAAGCATTGCTCTTACACCTTCCCAGTCTTGATCAGACCATACCTTGTCAAGATCTCTTACCACTTGAACAGCGGCATCAGTTCCTAGATGAAATTTATATTCAACACCATCATCAGACCAGTTTGTAAAGCCTATTGATCTTTCAGGCTCTACAGGTTCTTCCATCATTCTTTGAACAGCAGAATTGTTACATGAATACACAAAAGCAGTAAGTATTGCAATTGTAAAAATTAATTTTAAATTTTTCATTTCTTATATATTTAGTTATTATTCTTCAGTTTCTTCTTCTGGTTCCGGTTCTATTATTTCTTGAGAATATGAGTTCCACACGACAATTTTACCATCAATTACATAATATCTATTCATAACTCTAAAATTATCTTCTTTTCCATCTTTAGTATACATACCATAGTAATCAGCGTGAACATGTTCTCCACCTGTTGTAGGATCTAAATCAACAGAGAATAGATTAGTAAATTTCCAATCAAATGTTGCTCCGTTAGACGTTATTGAAGAATCCTGTCTTTTTCGGCTTTCAATGAAATCATCAGGTGAGGCAAAAGTATATCCGTTAGAAGCAGTAATTTTTGCAGTGTCAGAAATATAAGTTCGCATTGTTTCCCAATCACTTGCTTTCCATGCAGAGTCCATATTTTTTGCTACATCAACAGCATCTTGAGTTCCTATATGCCATTTCATATCTTCAACACCTGCCCAGTCTGACATTCCAACAGCTCTTTCAGGCTCTACAGGTTCTTCCATCATTCTTTGAACAGCAGAATTGTTGCATGAATACACAAAAGCAGCAAGTATTGTAATTGTAAAAATTAATTTAAGTTTTTTCATTTCTTAGTATATTTAGTTATTATTCTTCTTCAGTTTCTACAAGTGAAGCTTCTAGTAGTTTTAAGAAGGAGTAAGACGCATCAAAATACTCCCACATTTCATCTTGTTGACCTTGATCGTTAAAATTAGCAACAGAATACCATTTTTGATTAGAAAATTCCATTCCTGTTTCTTTGTGATTAAAGCTCCATGCACCATAAACTCTAACAGACCCATTTGGTTCAAATGATTCGTCAACTCCTGGGAAGTATTGTCTATTGGTAAATTTAAAGTTTTCAAAATGATCATGCCACATTTTCATATCAGCACTCCAATCAGATTTTGTTAATGAATCTCCATGTGGAGGATGCCATAATACGTCTTCAGAAACAGTTTTTATAAACTCATCTAAATTATTAGCACAAAACAGATCAAAAGATTCATCATAAAGCTTTTGATTAGATTCGTATTGTACCATTCCTGGATTTTCAGGCTCTTGCATCATTTTCTGAACTGCCGAATTATTGCATGAATAGCTTATTGCAGCAAGAATAGCAATAGCTAGAATTAATTTAAAATTTTTCATAAAGTTTATTTTTAAGAATGATAAGAGCATTAATATACAAAATATTTAATTAGAGCTAAAAGAAAATTATAATATTAAATGGTTCGTATTATTTTTGCTATTTTTGAATATAATCATAAGAATATGGATTTAGAATTTTTAAGTATTGAATTTTTAAATAATTCTGTTAAGGATTATTTATACTTCTTTTTGCTAATTATAGTTGGTTTAATTATAACGAAACCAATTATATCATATTTACTCAAAATTGCATATAAATTATTTGGCAGTAAAGACTCAGATAATGAAAGGGATATGTTAAAATCACTATTAAGAAAACCTCTCTATTATTTTTTCTTATTAATGATTTTATATATAGGATTAAATTCCCTTAATTTCCCAGATGAATGGGGTTTAGTTGACAGCTCTGAGTTTGGATTAAAAATGGTTCTTGATAAAGGGTTTTATCTAGCTGTTATATGTTCTATTTTTTGGACTATTCTAAGTTCTGTTGAGTTTATTGGTGTTAGACTTAAAGATAAAGCTGCCCAGACTGAAAGTAAAGTTGATGATGGGCTTATTCCTTTTGCTATTGATCTTACAAAGGTTTTAGTATATATTTTTGCCCTAGTAATAATACTTGGAAATGTGTTTGATGTAAACATCACTGCATTAGTTGCTGGGCTAGGAGTAGGAGGTGTTGCTATTGCTCTGGCTTCAAAAGAAAGTATAGAAAATTTATTAGGATCATTTACTATCTTTTTTGATAAGCCTTTTGCTGTTGGTGATGTTATTACTCTAGGTGGAGTTACTGGTATGGTTGAAAAAGTTGGATTTAGGAGTACTAGAATTAGAACATATGATAAAAGCATTGTAACTATTCCAAATAAAAATATTATAAACACAGAATTAGACAACTTAGGAGTAAGACCTGTTAGAAGAGTAAAGTTTAATATTGGTCTTACTTATGATGCTACAATAGAACAAATTAAAAACATAGTAAATGAGATTCAAAAACTAGTAGATGATCATCCAATGACAAATGAAGATGGAAGAGTTAGGTTTTTAAGTTTTGGAGCAAGTTCTTTGGATATTATGGTATTATATTACGTAAATAGTCCTGAATGGGAAGATTTAATTGATGCACAGCAGAAAATTAATTATAGTATTATTGAAATAGTTAATAAACACAACAGTGAATTTGCTTTCCCTTCAACTTCTGTTTATATAGAAAAAAACAATAGCAAATAAATATGTCTCTTGACCCGTTAACTTCAAATCTAGGTCAATTAAGAGCAAAACACTTACTTAGAAGGTCTTTGTTCCATTACAACAATACTCTATTAGGAGAAATGTCTAATTTAACTGCTGCTGATGCTGTCGATCAATTGCTTTTAGATGACACTATAAGCTATAATGAACCATATGATCCATTGCCATTAGATGCTCCACATGGTTATTGGCTTTCTTCGGGTATTTACCCTCCTGATATACAAAATCAAGGAAGAAAAAGAGGGTTGTTATCAGCTTGGTGGTGGTATAACATGATAAATAGGGCTAATTTAAAAGATAAGCTAACCTTTTTTCTTCATACAACTTTTACAATAGCTAATGGAGATGTTGGAGCCTCACACTACTTTTATGATCACATAAGATTACTTGAATTTTATTCTGAAGGAAATTTAAGAGAATTAGCCAAAAAAATAACATTGGATAATGCAATGCTAAATTATTTAGATAACACTCAAAACAATGCTAACAATCCTAATGAGAATTATGCAAGAGAATACCTCGAGCTATTTACTATAACTAAAGGAGAACAGGTTGGAGAAGGGGATTATACTACTTATACTGAGCTAGATGTTATAGAAACTGCAAAAGTTTTTTCAGGTTTTAAAACCAAGCTTGATAGAAGTATAATTGATCCTGACACTAATATTCCAATGGGAAGACTTTCTATTAACCAGCATGATCAAGGAGTAAAAACATTTAGTTATGCATTTGATAACTACGAATTAACTGGTGGTAATTCTGAAGAAACAATATTTAATGAATTATATGAATTTGTTGATATGGTTTTTAATAAGGAAGCGACAGC